>QFCE01001942.1_pt1 | contig 115151 bp, 92 predicted proteins | sample 5346091 | NCBI WGS metagenome assembly QFCE01 (sample SAMN09062252, study PRJNA434731) | Human gut metagenome, whole genome shotgun sequencing project. | isolation source: stool timepoint A chromium assembly | host: Homo sapiens | collected 2015
CGTTGAAGTGAGCAATATCGACCGGCTTGCGCCGGCCGCGGACTATGAGGTGATGCCCGGTGACTGGACGAACAAGCCCGTGACCATCCGGGTGACGGCCACCGACCCGGAGCCGGAGGACGGCTATGCGCCCAGCGGCGTCCAGTCCGTCACACTGCCGGACGGTACGGTGGTGGAAGGCGGTACCGCGGATTTCGTTGCGGACGCAAATGGAAAATACGACTTCATCATCACGGACAACGGCGGCAACACGTTTACACTGCGTACCGAGGTGAGCAATATTGATTACCTCGCTCCCGAAGCGGAATATTCCGTGACGCCGGATATCTGGACGAACAGGCCTGCCGCCATCCATGTGACGGCCATGGACCCGGAACCGGAGGACGACTATGCGCCCAGCGGCGTCCAGTCCATCACACTGCCGGACAGCACGGTAGTGGAGGGCGATGCGGCGGATTTTACCGTGAGCGCCAATGGTACGTATGATTTCATCATTACCGATAACGGCGGAAATACGGCCACACTGCACGCGGAAGTAGGCAACGTGGACACCGCGCGCCCGACTGTGGATTTCCATTTTGAGCCGCTGGACGGCGGCGACCGCACCATCATCACGGAATACGGCAAAACCGAGTACTACAATTACGATATCATTATGAACGCCAGCGCCGATGATGTCGGTTCCGGCATCGAACGGTACGAATACAAAGTGGGCGACGGAGAATGGACGGTGTTCGACCCGGCAGACGCGCCGAAGTTTATGGAGGAACAGATCACCTCTATCGTTGTGCGCGTTTGGGACATCGCCGGGAACGTGAGCGAAGAAAAGGCGCGTGACATCGTGCTGGACAAAACGCCGCCCACGGCTTCGCATACGCTGACGCCGGGTCAGGATGGAAAGGTGAACATCAACCTGGGAACGGACGGCAGCATCTGCGGCGTCCAGTCCATCACGCGGCCAGATGGAAGCGTTGCGTATGGCGTGGATACGCTTGTGTTTGAAGTGGACCGGAACGGAGACTACGATTTTTTCGTGTGGGACCGGTGCGGGAATCTGCTGAAGTACACCGTACCGGTCGACAGCTTCGTAACACCTGTGAAGCCGGAGCCTGCGCCCTCTGAGCCGGAGGAGCCGAAGCCGAAGCCGGAACCCGAGCCGGATCCGGATCCAGAGACGGAAGGACCGGCGGCACCGGTGGAGGTCCCTGTGCAGGAGGACGCCCGCGCGCTGACGCTGGCCGACCTTGCCTGTACGCTGCTCTCCATCCTGCTTGCCATCCTTGTGTGGCTGCACGGGAAAAAAGACGGCGGTGAAGATGCAGACGATGAAGATGAACAGGTCGATGAGGACGTAGAAGACCGCGGGGATACGCTGTCCAGAAAACCGTGAATGCGGTACTGGCGGTACTGTCTGCGGTATTGTTCTTCCTCACACAGCCGCTTGTATGGCATTTCCGCTTCGTAGACTGGTGGACGGTGCTGTTCGTGCTGCTGTGCGGCACGGCGCTGGCCATGCTCATCTGGCGCAGAAAATCGGAAGCAGGCGCCGAAGAAGACACAGCTGAAGAGTAAGAGAAAGGGGAATGTACCACACCGTTTGCAACGACTGCCAGCAGACCATCGACGGCATCGCCGATGCGCATATCAAGGACACCGGTCACTCCGGTTACTCCACCAACGTGCCCATCACCGGCGAGGTGCTGGTGAGCGAGGGCTTCACACGCGAGGTCACCGATTCCCCGGCCTACGATGAGTCCGTGCCGGACAAGCTCGTCTGCACGCTCTGCGGCGAGGAGAAACCGGCGACTGCCGAGTAGGGAACCTCTCCTTCTCAAGACCTGGCATCCTGCAATCGGGGTGCCGGGTCTTGTCCGTTATCGGCTCAAGATTCGACTCAAAAGGCGGTGAAGACCTTGCTCTCCCACATGAAAGGCGCTCTCGCCGCGCTGGCACTCGGCGCGGCCTTGGCGCTATCCCCTGCGACCGCGACACCCGCGCTCGCGCAGGAGATTCCCATCCACTATCTTGAAGACGGCGGTGTGCCTGTATCGTACAGGTACTTCACCCTCGACACATCATCCTATCCCGCCGAAAAAGTGCGCTTCAACGGGAAGTGGCGCGATACCGGCCAGTTTGTCTACCCCCTCTCCATGTCATCCTCCGTCACATTCCCGGAGGTGGGCGTATGGACCGCGCCTGATGGGCGGGAGCACCCCATCGACATGACGCTCGGCATCGTGGACTGGAACGGCTTCTGCATGCAGAGAAACGGCGGAGGCTCCATGTGGATTTACAACCTCTGTCCATCCAACGAATCTCAAATCCCCACCGAGGCCATATCGGTGCTGGGGCATCTGAGCACGGATGCGCAGGGCAACTGCCTGTCCGTCCTCAATGCCACCTTCACCTTCTCGGACGGCACACCTGTGCCGGAGTCGTTCAGTGGCGTGACGGGTTTCAATGACATCGACGGATGGTCAGCTAATCCCACTATCCGCTTCGAGCACGTCGGTCTGGATGACGGTTTCGATGGTGCCTACCTGCTCCGAGAGCATCACCTCTCGCTCTCTGGCAATGGGGACTTCTTCGGAATCTCCGAAGATGCCGGTGACGAGAAGCGTCTGGACTCCGGCCTGCAACCGCTCCACCGCCTCGCTGCGACTTGGAAGGGAGGCTGCTTCACATTCAGCTTTGGTGGAAACCAAAACTCATCCTTCCACACCGTCTTCGGCGCACCCATCGACACCGCGAACCTCAAGTGGTCGCTCCGCGCGGTATGCGTCGATGATGACGGCAAGGTGCTCCGCACCGTCGAGGATGGGCGCACCATCCGCATGGGTTCCACATGGGACTTCACGCCGCAGGACATCGAGGGCTACACCTACATGGGACTCGCGGAAGGCTCCGCCCCGCTCAAGGGCACCATCACATCGGCGAACATGACCGACCAGACCGTGACCATGCGCTACGCGAAACGGCATGCGGTCAAGGCTGTCTGCATTGATGAGGATGGGAACACCCTCAAGGAGCCATGGGTCATCGGCGACGGCCTCCTTCGCGGTGATGAATGGGATGTAACCCCCCCCCGCATCGCAGATTACGCCTTTAAGGCGGTGACCCCGGACTCGGCTCCCATAAGGGGAACCGTGGATGCCAGCACCCCAGCCTCCCAGACCATCACCCTCGTGTACGAGATTGACGACTCCAACCTGACGGTGACGGTGCCGACGGTCATCCCGTTCACCATGGGCGCTGACGGTCACCTGACCTCCGCCTCCTCTGGTGCGCTGCAAATCGTCAACGGCTCCAATTTCGGCATCCACGTCTCCGGCGTCTCCGTGGCGGAGCAGTCCCCGTTCAACATCGTGGCCGACGCCTCCAAGGCCAGCGAGGACAACGCGGTGGACTTCCAGTTCGGCGTGGACTCCGCCCTCATCGACGCCGCCGCCCCGAAGGCCAAGGCCGGTTCCTACGACCTCGCCCCGACCGGTGCCGCAGGTGCGACCCTCGCCCTCAAGGCGCAGGGCGACGCGAAGAACGTCATGCTTTCGGACTTGTCGGTGGAAACCAAGCTCGCCGACATCACATGGACGTTCACCGTCGGTGAGGCCGAATGATATGATTGAAAAGTAGGAGGTGAACGGAATTGAAAAAGAGAACAAAATCGCGCCTCGCGCTCGCGGCATCGGCGGTATTCCTGTTGAGCGCCGCAGCCATGGTCGCCTTCCTCCTCTATTGCAGGCAGGCGGCACATACACCGCCCTCGCCAGACGCGGCCCCCGAATCCACGGTGGAGGACGGCGATGGGTTCCCTGCGGTCGATTGGGATTACTGGCAGGACATCAACCCGGATGTCATCGGCTGGGTCACCATCCCCGGCACCACCGTGGACTCCCCCATCCTTCAAGCCCATGGAGACGCCCCCGGTCATTACCTCAAGCACGACGTGTACGGCAACTACAATCCAGCCGGTGCCATCTACCTTGATGCCGATTGCGAGGAGCTGGGGCTGTCCAGTCGCAACGCCGTCATCTTGGGACATCATTTCTGGAACGACAAGAAGGTGGCCCCCATGGGAACCGTCGCCGATTACAAGGATGAGGACTTCGCCCGCGAGCACGCCCGCGTGCTCATCCAGACCCCGACCGCGAAGATGACCTACGAGGCGCGGTTCGCGCAGATAGTCAACGGTCGCGAGCGAAACAAGCGCATCGACTTCGAGGGCGAGTCGGACTTCCGTGCATGGTACGGCGAATCGCGTGCGAACGCCGCCATGGTACTCGATGCCGAGACGGAGCCGGAACAGGTCATCTCGCTCGTCACCTGCTCCTATAACATCTGGGTCGATAACGAGCGCACCGTCCTCGTCACGAGCATGCAGGAAACGGCCAAGAATCAAGCCGAAAATACGCAAATCGCACCAGACGCATCCTGAGACCGTTCAAGGCGGTTTGCCATGTTGCCGGGGGCTGGACTCGACACCATCCTCCCAAGACCCCGCAGAAACGATTCTGTGGGGTCGTTTTTTTTCTTCAACTACCGAAAATCGGCGTCAGGTCGCCCGCCACGCGCGTTGATATAATGATGCCATCGGCTGACGCGGAAAGGACTGAAATGAAAGAGCAGAAGAAATCGAAGTCGCTTGAAATCGTGGAGAAGCAACGTGCGCTCGTGGTCGAGAAGATTATCGAGGACATGAAGCGCGACGGACTCCATTGGTCGGAACCCTACATTCCCTCCCTCAGCCCCCACAACCCGGTATCCGGCACGGTGTATCAGGGCGGCAACCGTTTCCACCTCGGTTTCGTGGGCTACATGCGAGGGTTCACGGACAACCGCTGGTGCACATTCAACCAGATTCGCGATAGCGGCTGGCACCTCAAGAAGGGGGCCAAAGCAGCGCTCATCGAGAAATGGCGCGAGTTCTCCATCAAGGAGGAGAACGAGAAGACGGGTGAAAAGGAAGTCACCGGCCACTACCTGCGCTGCGTCGGCTACTGGAACGTCTTCAACGCAAGCGAAATCGAGGGCATCCCCGCCCCACCGGTACCGGAGCATGTGAGCGACCGCACCGCCGCCATCGCGGGCGACCTCATCCTCTCCTCCCGCTGCCCCATCGTGGAATCCATGCGCTATCAGGGGAGCGCCGGTTACGCCCCCGGCTCCGACCGCATCCTCATCGCCCCGCGCGAGACCTTTCTTTCCGATGAGGCGTTCACCCGCGTGCTGCTGCATGAGATGACCCATTCCACCGGACACCCCTCCGCCCTCAATCGCGGCTGCAACACGGACTTCGGAAGCCCCGAGTACGCGCAGGAGGAGCTTGTAGCCGAACTCGGCTCCCTCTTCCTCTCCGCAGACCTCGGCATCCAGAGCGCCGATTACGAGGGAGAGCATTACGAGAACCACGTCTCCTACCTGCAATCGTGGATGCACGCGCTGGAAGACGACCCATCATACCTGTTCAAGGCGGCGGCGAAGGCCGATAAGGCGGGCACCCTCATCATCGGGCGCTACAACGATGTCTTGGAGAAGCGCCGCGACCGCGACGTGGAACGCGCACCCGAGAAGGTGTCCCTCAAGGGCGAGGTCACAGCCATGAAGGACGCGGCGAAGAGCCATGACGAACAGGCCAAAGCGCCTGAAATCGCGGTTTCCGCGCGGTAGAAAACAGTTGTGGAAATGGCTAAAATGTAGTATAATAGTAGTGTAGAAAACTACTAAACTTTAGACATAGGAAGGAACTAAGAGAGAGGTGAAGTAGGATGAAATATACGCTGAAAGTGATTGAACCGACTCCATGGAGCTTCACCATCGAGTTCGATGAGGACAAGGCGAAGCGCAACGGGTACGACATCGAAACCCTCTACGATTACACCGACAGAAACGTCTCTCGGTACGGATGTGTCCGCATCGCGCAAGGGACTTGGAAGGCGGCTGACGGCAAAGAGGTCGAGTCGCAGTGCCTCGCGTTGTCGCTCCTGTCCAGAGCCGGATGGGTCATGCGCAACATCAAGTCCATGACCGCCTTCGAGGAAGACTGTGATGAGCAGGTTGACTACCTCGATGTCTTGCGCCGTAACAATCCAGAGCGCTTATACGCATAACGGCGATGATGTACCATGTCGCACAAACGCAAGGCGTTCAATTTCGATTTGGATAACGGGAAGTTGGAGGAGTTATATCCTTCTCCTTCCGGCAGTACCACGAGCTACAACAACGCATGGTCAAAAATCAAGGCTTTCATGGAGGCCAACGGATTCGAGCATTCCCAATATTCGGGATACGAATCTATCCATGGAATGTCCTATGCCGACGCGTTCTCGATTTTGGAAAAATTGCAAGCGACGTTCCCATGGTTCAGGGAATGCGCCCAAGCTGCCACCCTCACCGAAATCGGCAAGCGCCATGATGTCCTTGAGCATCTTGACCATATCAATGATGAGATGGAACTTCCAGATGAGCCTGAACCTCATGTATCTCTTCAATCTGAGATGAAGGTCATGAGGGAGGCAGCAAGGGCATTAGAGAACAACAGCGGGCGGAATCAAAGACCACAGGTAAAGAACAATGAACGATGATGAATAAGCGAGGTGAAGACAAATGAAGTATAAGATGGTAATGGGATACAGGATTCCAGACACAGGAAAATGGTGGAAGGTAAAGATAGTCACGGCAGGAATTATCGCGGGATTGTTCTCTACGATAGTCGCCTACGTCTTCTATAAAAAAACAGTCCCCGACTTCCCAGTAGCCAAGTTCGCCATGAAGTACAGCCTGATAGGAACTGGGATACATCTTCTTCTATTCTGCCTTCTCCCGATGCTTTCGACACTGGTACCATATCTCTAGTATGCAAGCTACTTTGACTCCGGTCATATGGCCGTGGTTTTCTTAGAAGCTCCCACTAAGCGTAACCGCAGGTAGACGCTAGAATAATTGAGACGACAAATATGATATAGTATAATAGCAATATATGTATATAGAATGATTTCTTGCGGGATTATTACATTCGCGGTCTCATCATGTTCAAAGATGAACGTGGCTGGCTTCGCGACACATGCCTGACCGCGCAAGACCGCTTCATCGCGAGATACCTGCCCATCGCGGAGTCATATGCCAAGGCACTTGATGAAGCGCATATCGAGTAACGTGTCTCATTGAAGCAGGAATGCAAGGACTGCACGGCAGCAAGCCATGACAGCGACCTCAATCACGCAACCATCATCGCCAAGGACGATAGGATGCGTTAAGTCATATAAAGTAATAGACAATATTAAAGCCCCAGCTCAAACCGGGGCTTTTTTCTTGCGCATAACCGGCGCGGAGCCGCTGTCAACGGGAGCGTGGAATACCGGAGCCTTGGCGAGGATATGCCGCGAAAGCCCGTTTACAGGAGGCTCACGGAAAATCCTCTCGGTGAAGGAAAGGAGGTCACCTGCTTCCTCTGCCCTCCGGCGAGGATGGGTTCGGGTGAAACCCGAGATACGGGTCAAGGGACGCGTCCCTTGCGGGGTTCGGGGTGGAATCCCGAGGTGGATTGACCAAAGACTCCGGTGAATTAAATATCACAAGCACGACGAAGCCCCCGGCTAATGACGGGGGCTTCTTTCATTGAAATACTCTGCTTGATGATGTTAATTCAAGGAGAAGATGACGGCTACTTAGTAGCAGGACATCCAGAGCACTTGTAGGTAGTAATAGTCTCGTCCCATGCAGGGGAGACCTCCTTAGTCTCGTCCCATGCAGGGCTTGTTACTTTCCATTCTGAGTGATAACCTCCACAGCTACCATCACCATTAAGGAAGGAGTCGTTGATATGCCCCCACGGGTCACCTGTGATGTTTGCGCCACAGTTATTGCAAATATATATTTCCTCCGTTATTGCATCGTGATGGATGGTCTGGTATTGCGCATCGTGATGGATGGTCGTTGTCTGCGGTACCCAGTTATGGGTGTGTTCAGAATCACCACCGTTACCTGAGCCGCCGGAGCTAGAACCACCGCCGCCCTGATTCTGGGTGCCTGAACCGCCTCCGGCGTTAGTAGTATCATCTCCACCGCCGTTATCCGGCTTAGCATTCCCAGCACCCTCGGTGTTGTCTTCCTCCGACTTCTGGCTCTCCTCATCGACCTTGTCCTTGTCGGCGTTCGGGTTCGCCTTGGCGTTCTCCTTGACCAGCTCGATGACCTTGGTGCCTTTCGCGCCGGTCAGGGTCTCGTCGCCCTTCTTCACGGCGTCGCCGACGGACTTCACGATGGCGTTGAGCGCATCCGCGTCGGCCTTGTCAGCTGCGATGGGCTTGAACTCGAAGGACAGCTCATCCCCTGTGTCCTTCCCATCCTTGTCTTCGGCCTCGGACTTCACCTTGGCGGTCTTGGGGACCTCGTAGATGGAGCCATCCTTGTCCACGGGGCTGATGAAGGAAACCTCGTACTCGCCCTCCGCTGGCACGTCGAGTGCATGCGGCTCGTTCGCGTCGTAGGCGTGGTAGTACTTCTCTCACCCTCTTTCTCGTAAAACCAGCGCCGCGCCGCCACCCAATCGCATCGGTCAATCGCCGCCTTGTACCCGTACAGGCACATATACGCCCGGAACGCCTCGGCGCGTTCATCGCTGTATGCAAGCTCAACCACGACCTACTCCTCTTTCATCAAATTCCAGTATCGGAAAGGCTCGCGCCACATCTTCATGACCACGGCTCCGATTGCCCTGTCCGGGCACACCTCAGCGAACAGCCGCTTCGACGGCCTCACCCCGTCCCGCTCCCACAACTTCCTCAGAACCCCCATGGTGACGAGCACCGCATCCAGGGCATCGTCTGGCGTGAGGAAGTAATCTTTGCCGTAAAGGGTTTCCCCATAGATGAAAATGGTGCCGGTGGAGGCTTCACGAATCACCTTGTTCATGATGACCATTGTGGCATGTGCCCACGCTTTGCGTCTACGCTTCTCGATGATGTTCATTGTGCCTCCGCCCTAATACATGAGAAACGAGCCGCACTTCGGGCAGAAGGTCGCCACGTCCTCGGCCAAGATGTCGAACTGCGGCTCCGTCATCTCATCCAAATCGGTCATGTCCTGCGCGATGACACCGGCCCAGCCGCAGTGCGAGCACCAGATGCCATCGACCGGGTTGGCCGAGGATTTGTTGACGGAGTTCACGCGCGGCACGTACCTGCGGCTCTTGAAGCGCGAGGACTCGTGGCTGACCTCGATGTGCTCGGGCCACTCGCCCTCGCGCCAATTACCGGGAAGAATCTCGCTCAGATACATCGACGTTCCTCTCATGGTCGTGTGTGTTGCTACTATTGTAGCATACCATAAACCTATCAATGTGGAGACGTTGGGTATCTTCACGGGACCGCTACTTAACGCACGTCCGGTCGCTCATGCCCACGCTCATCCTTACCCATGGACGGTGCTTCGCGGCGCGGCTGGCTGCCGGACCCGCTCGTGCCGCCGCCCTTCTTGGGCTTGCGTGCATAGGGAACCTCGGAAGCCATCTCGACGCGCAGCTCGTCGGCACCGCGACGGTACGCAAGCCACAGGCGCTTCACCTCGGGGTCGTCCACGACCTCCTTGGGCGGGCGCTTGAGTTCGAGCTTCGGGAACGCGGCGAGGGCGGTGCCCTCCAAGCCATGCGCTTTCTTGCGGTAATCGAGGTAGCTCTTCCTCATCTCCTCTAGGTAGGCATCGCGGATGCCGGTGACGCGCTGGCGCTCGGCCTCGACGGCTGCACGGGCCTCGGCGATTTCCGCGCCCTTGGCCTCGATGTCTGCCTCCACGTTCTGCAAGAAGCGGTCCTCAAGGCCGTTCGCGTTCAGGTCGGCATCGAGCTTCGCGAGGGAGAAGGAATATTTGGAGTTGTCGGTGTCGGTGACATAGAGCTTGCCCTTGCGAAACTGGGTGTCAACGCCCCAGCCCTCAAGCATCTCACGATACTCGTAGATGTTCTCGGCCCTGTCAGCTGCGAGGCGGCACAGCTCGCGCAGGTTCATCTTGTAGGACTCCCCGCCGCGCCCCTCTATCTCCTTCTCCACCTTCGACGGCTGTTTCTTATGGACGGAGGAATTGCGCTCGTCGCGCTCCACCTGCTTCAAGCCCCATGCCTTGTCCATCTTGCGGATGCGGGAGGCACGGCGGACTTTCGCCTCCTTTCCCCTGCCCTCATCCAAGCGCTTCCCAGTCGAGAGGTCGCTGCGGTTTATGACGATATGGACCGCATAGCGATGGGTCTTGTCCTCCTTGCAATACTCGTTGTGGAGGGCGAAGACCACCTCTTGGTTCGGGTAATAGGTGCCGACGTAATCCCTCGCATATCTCATGCAGTCCTCCGGCGTGAGCTTGCCGCCGTTAAGGTCGCACTCGTCGGGGAGAAAGGCCACGATTTGATGGAAGAGCACCGTGTTCTTAGCCTCCTTCAACTCGCCGGTCTTCCTGTCGCGGATGCGACGGGCGGCTTTATCATGCCCGAAGGTCTTGCGGGTGCGCTCCATGTAACTCGCCCACCGCTTCAAATCCTTGCACTCCTCCATGTTCTGGGAATCGCGCAGGAGCACCTTCTTGTCATCGTTTATGTAGGCTCGGAGGTTTCGCTGATGGGATTTGCTGCTCACCCCTCCCTGTTTGATGATGGTCATGGCTCTACCTCCGTTTAGGCCGTTGTTTCATCGGCATCACCGCTATCGACATATTTCCAGTGATAACCGCCCGAGGTTCCACCACGCTTTAATGCGCTCCAGACGGCACTTGCTGAAAACCCCATGCTCCGCGCAGCGGCACACGCAGACCTAAATATTTCCCCGGTCTCGCAACACATGACGGCACGCCACCTTTCTTTCTTGAACGGAGGAACAGGTTTCTCAACATCTGCGAACCGCCAATGATAACCACCTGCTCTTCCGCCAGACTTGAGAGCCACAATGATATTGCTGGGTTTTTTCTGACCGATGTCTATGGCAGCATCGGTTATACTGTCGTATTTCTTCCCAGTCTCCACGCATATGACCGGAATTGTTCTGCTGGGTCTTATTGACATGGATGAATCATCTATATAGTGAAAATGAAAACCTTTCGTTGCTTGTCCAGACCTTGCAGATCTACTAACGCCACTAATGGTCAATCCCATCTCATATGCAGCAACGCCGGTGCTGTCAAAGACCTCGCCTGTCTCGACACATACTACGGCTTTGCGGTCTTTGGTTACACTTGGAGAAATCCATACAAAGCACCGGACAACACCTGGTTAAATCAGTCCGAAAATGGCCGAAATGGCGGTCATGCTCTGACGGTGACCCAAAATACTTCTTCACAAAAGTATTTTGATGTTGGTGAGTTACAAAATGCCAACAATGGAACTGTGGTAAGCGGACAAGACCTTATCTTGGAACAGGATGTATATTTGGAAGAATCTCACCCGGATATGCTGTTGTTCTACCTCGGCGATAACAAAACCATGGAGGGTGTTGACAAGACAGCAACTTTGGTTGAAATCGTTGGAAACAGTTTGAAATACGGTGAGCAAACCACACCGATTTCCACAGGTGAATGGCATCGAATCAGTGCAGCGGTGCATTTTTCCACTCATACCTATGAGATTTATCTCGATGGGAAAATTGTCTATGAAAATCTGTCTTTCAATGAGGATGTCGCTCTGCTTTGCTATTGGCGCACATTGATCTACGAAAGTTCCACGCTGAATAGCGTCGTACATCACGACAATATGCGTATCTACGATGGCATAAAGCCCCGTATGCTGGATGGCGAGAAAAACATATATAAGAATTTAAAGTTTGAGAACTCGGCAAATCTGGGTATTAACTGGCAGCAGACCAATGGGAATAAAATCGAATGGCAAAAGGATGATGACGGCAACGGGTATGTGCTGTTTGATAAATGTACGCAAGTTGCCAACGCAAACCAGATGCTGATGGACATCAATGATGCGGTGCTTACCTCGAAGCATATTGTGTATGATGTTGATGTTATGCCGAAAGATGAGCAATTTGCAGGTGCACTGTTCTGGTTGCGCCAAGATGTCGGTGCAACCCAAATTACAGCAACGCTGATCGAGGTCGTCTCGGGCAAACTGAAGTATGGCGAAACCTGCGTGCCGCTGGAAACCGGAAAGTGGAATCGCGTGACGGCGGTGGTAGACTTTGAAAATTCCCGCTATGATATTTACTTAAACGGTGAACCTCTTGCGCAGTTCCAAAATATGAGTTTACGCACTGATTTGCAAAATCCGTTTGTCTGGCGTGTACTGGGTTACGGGTGGAGCCCCTGCGGCGCTATTGGTATTGACAATATGCGTATCTACGATGGCACTGAGCCTCGCGATTTGGATAGCGAGGCACCCACGGAACACCCTGTGTTCAGCGATGAAAAAGCGCTTGCCTTTTTGCGGGACAAAACAGCCCTGCACACCTATGGCGGCACTTTGTATTATAACAATGCCAAGGTTGATGTTAAGGAAGCGGTGCAGACTGCGGGTGATGATGCTTTTGTAACTGCTGATGTGTTTGAAAAGCTGTTTGGTGTTTCGGTTGTCGAGAACGGCGATACTGTGACTGCAGACAATGCGATCTTCACTGTGGGCAGCAAGACGGTGACAATCAACGGTGCATCGGTAACATTGGCAGCAGCACCCAAGCGTGAAAATAATGCCTTGTGGCTTCCCATTGCGGCTTATGGTCAAAATGCCGTGGCAAAGGGCTGCTACTACGATGATAACCACGGTATGTTTGTGGTTTCGAAAAGCACATTTGATGCAGCATCCAGCCCTACAAAGGAAGCGAACCAGTATCTGTTCTTTGCGCGTAAGACCCCGGAGCAACTCAAAAATATGTTGCTCGCAAATACAAACAATGACTTGACAACGCATCCGCGCCTTTTCGCAAATGCGGATGATTTTGAAGTGCTGCGCAGTGAAGTGCAGACCAATAGCTATAAGTCTGAGTGGTATTCGGATATTCAGCGTCGTGCAGACAATTTGCTCACACAGGAACCGCTGACGTATGTAATTTCTAACGGACGGCTACTGGATGTTGCAAACTCAGCGCTGACCCGCATGGAAATTTTGGGCATGAGTTGGCAAATCACCCGTGAACAGAAATATGCGGACAGGCTCATTCAAGAGTTGGATGCTATCAGTCAGTTTGCAGATTGGCATCCGGAGCATACGTTGGATACGGGTACAATGGCTATGGCCGCAGCCATTGGTTATGACTGGGGCTATGATGGAATGACGGCGGAGCAACGCACGACCTTTGCAGACCGCTTGTACAATGTTGGACTGAAAACTGCCCGTGCCGCCTACTACGGAACAGCGGATTTCCCGACATGGTGGACAAACACCGAGACGAACTGGGGCGGCGTGGTCAATGCTGGTTTTATGAATCTGGCGATTGCTATTGCAGAAAAAGACCCTGACTATGCAATGGACATCGTGGCAAATGCCAAGCGTGGCATGGAGGCAACGATTTACCGCATTGCGCCGGATGGTGCGTGGTATGAGGGTCCCGGCTACTGGTCGTATTTGTTACAGTCGCTAAGCTATGAAATGGCCGGATACGAAAGTGCGTTTGGCGAAACGGACGATGTTGTCAGCTTCAAGGGCATGGACGGCTTCGCCCAATATCAGATGTATTTTAGCGATCCCAGTGGTAATGTGAATAACTTTCATGATAGTGACGAGGGCCCCATTGGCTGCTTTGGTATGTTCTATCTGGCAAAGAAATTTGACCAGCCCGCACTGATGAACTATCGCGCATCCTTTATCACCAGCCAAAATCAGACCCCGACAGTGTATGATTTGCTGTGGTACGACGTAAATGCCGCAAACAGTACAGATTCCGCGGAGCTTGCGCTTGATTGTTATTACCGTGAAACCGAACTGGTTACGATGCGTCAGGAATGGAACAATGAAAATGCCCTGTGGGTTTCCGCACATGGCGGATCTATCAACACAGCGCACGACCATATTGATGCAGGAACATTTGTAATGAATTTGGGTGGTGTTCGCTGGGCTGTTGATTTGGCAAAAGAGCCATACAGCTATGTGCCGGACGATCAAAACCCTGCAATTAAAGCAGGTCTAAATAGCTACTATTTCTATCGCCGTAAGGGGGAGGGCCATAATGTGGTCGTTATCAATCCGGACAGCGGACTGGAAATGGATCAAGCATACGATGCCAAAATCGTGAAGACTGAATTTGGATTAGGGCGAAGCTATGCCGTTGTTGATCTCTCTGATGTATACAATAAGAATGCAAATTCTTACCTGAGAGGTTATCTTGTTTCAGATGGACGCAGTGCATTGACTGTACGTGACGAGATTGACCTGAAACAAGATAATTCGGAATTGTATTGGTTTATGCACACCGAAGGACAGGTCGTGATTGAGGATAACAACACAGCCTATATTCTGCAAGACGGAAAACAGCTGAAACTGCAATTCGTAACGGATGCAGCTGAAAGCGAACTTTCTGTTATGCCCGCCGAAAAGCTGCCGACTTCTGCTCAATTTGAAGAAAGCGAAAATATTGGTGTGCAAAAGGTGGCACTCAAACTCGAGGCCAGTGGAAAAGTAAATATAACCGTTAAAATGTCTCTGGTTGGTGAAGATGCAAGTAATGCCGCCCCGGAAACAACAGCGATTGCGAATTGGACAACAGCTGGGGATGATACCGTTCAACCTTCCGCCACAGGTTGCACACAGCGCTTGCTGGGAATTAAAATCAACGGTGAAAACCTTGAAACGTTCAAGCCGGAAATTTTCCACTATACTTACAGCCTTGGAAAAGATGAAAACGAGGCAAATGTGACCGCACAGGCCAACACCAGGACAGAAATTCTTAGCCATACAATGCTGAACGGGCATGATATGAAAGAAATTCGCGTCTACGATTCGGCCATGAGCAGCAGTCATTATACGACCTACATCATTGAAATTAAGCCGTATGATCCCTATTCGCCGTCGCAATACAGTCGTTATGCGGTTGTCGGGGTACAGGCCAGCAGCTATCAGACGGATATTGGTAATATCCCGGAGTATAGCTATGACGGTGATATGTCTACCAGATGGAGTGCAGAAGGCGTTGGCGAGTGGTGTGTGCATGATTTGGGCGAGGAAAAGCGCATTGATGCATTTGGTGTCGCACTATGGATGGGGGCACAGCGGGAGTTCTATTTTGATGTAGAGGTATCGAATGATGGAGTAAATTTTACACCCGTGGTCAAGGACTATACCTCCTGTGGCAACACAGAGGATATCGAAGTGATTTTGCTGGACGAAAGTGTGAACGCCCGCTATGTGCGCTACATGGGAAAGGGCAACTCAGTTAATGCGTGGAACAATGTAATCGAACTGGCTTCTTACGTTGATAAAAAGGCGCTGAGCGGCGGCGACAGTGGAAACTCGGGCGGCGACAGTGGAAACTCGGGCGGCGACAGTGGAAACTCGGGCGGCGACAGTGGAAACTCGGGCAGCGACAGTGGAAACTCAAGTGGCAACAACGGAGGCCCGACCAGTAACACCGGAACTCAGAGTGGGGAGAGTAAGGTTTCTTCTCCGCGCATGGGTGATAATTCTCCGTTACTTTTCTGGAGCTTGGGACTCATTCTCTCTTTGGCGTTGTGCGGTTGTCTGGTACTGATTGTGCACAATAGAAAAAAATCAGAATAAGCAAATTGTAGTAAGAAGAAAAGGGTATCGGCTGGCGGTAGAGCCGCCAGTACCCTTTTTGAAAATGAGGTTGGTGAAAAATGAAATTTCAGAAAGCCTGTTGTACAACACCTTTCAAGTATGGACGCGAGGTGCTGGGACCCTCCGGTATGGCTGGACAATATGATGAAAAGGCTGTGGATAGCCCTTTTGTTTTTTGGCATAGGGGAGAATACCACATGATGCATGTAGGTTTTGACGGCGTAGGCTATCAAACGTCTATTGCACGCAGTAACGATTTGCTACATTGGAAAAAATATCCCCCGCTGTTTCCACGAAAACAGCTTTCCGGCTGGGATAAAGGAGGGGTTGCTGGTGTGTGGCTTTTGCGGGAGAATCATTTGCACGGCTTGCCAGCTTTGAAAAAATGGCAGGGAAAATACTGGATGATTTACCACAGCTATCCCTATGCGGGCTATGAGGCTGGCCCGGCTAATATTGGTCTGGCGTACACAGAGGATGAGACGCTGCAGAATTGGACACGCATGCCGACTCCTATCTTACATTGGGAGGATGGCGGCGCATGGGAGCAAGGTGGTCTCTACAAAGGCTGCCTTGTAGAAGATGCCGGGCGTTTTTACCTGTTCTACAACGCAAAGGAATGTGAGCAATGGCTGTGGCATGAGCAGATTGGCATGGCAGTATCCGACGATCTGCTACACTGGCAACGTGTTTTTGATGGTCCAGTTATTGCGAACTCTGAAAATGGATGGGACGCAGCATTTTGCGCTGATCCCTGTATTGTGCAGGAAGGCAATAGATGGCTGATGTTCTATTACGGCTACGACGGATACCATGCTCAGGATGGTGTAGCATATTCCGAAGATCTATTTCATTGGACAAAATTGGCAGATCCATTGCTGCGATACGGCAATGAAAACAGCATAGATGCACTTCACGCACATAAGCCTAGCGTTATTGAAAAGGACGGTTGCTTATATCATTTCTATTGTGCTGTCCGACCAGGTAGACCCGGGGATCACGCAAAAAATCAAGATCCAACAGTGACAGACAGAGAAACCACAGAATACCGCTGTATCACGGTGGCCACATCTTCACCTGTAAAATGAGTACCGAAAAACGTGTCGCAATATCTGCGGCAAAGAATATAGAGAAAGAATAGATGGACAGAAGGGGGAACCTCATAGAACGTATAGCATGGACAAATCTGTTCACTTTGCAACAGTAAAAAGCACAGCGCAATGGCCATATACATAACTATTGAAGGAAGTTGTGAAGGTGAAAACAATTCAATTGAAAATTATAGATACCTGTGGTTGTGAAAAAGCTGCCTCAGAGGCAGGAGAAAGGCTGAGTTTTATATATGCGGGAGAATACGAGCCGGGCGATCGCATTATGCTTTCAGTAGGCAAAGCGGGTGAATATTATGTACTGCAATTAGATGATACACTGGCGCCGGCTCTGGTATATGTTACACGACCAGAGGTAGAATACAGGATTCCGCATGGCGATGACCGCATTGCCTTTTCACCCAAGAGCTTTTCTGGTCGCCGTCACCTTATCCGTACGCGCATCGCCCGCCCGGAAGAGGTTGCTGCACGGCGGAACTTGGCGTTTAATCCCTACGACCGGCACGGCGATACGGGTATTTACCCGCACGCGCAGGCCAATGTGGAAACACGCGGAGAGGCTGTGTTCGCGGCCTATAATGCAATCGATGGTATTTACGAAAACGGCTCTCACGGCGAATGGCCTTACCAGAGTTGGGGCATCAATCGGGATCCGAATGCGGAATGGACGCTTTCTTTTGGCAGACCCGTGCGTATTGATGAGTTGCGGTTGACACTGCGGGCGGACTTCCCCCATGACAGCTGGTGGGAAAGCGCTGTCGTCGCGTTTTCGGACGGCAGTGAAGAATCGTTGGAGTTGAAAAAAGATAGTCATCCACAGATGTTTGACATCAAAGCACGTACAGTGGAATGGCTGACGCTCAGGCATCTGAAAAAAGCGGATGATCCCTCTCCATTCCCGGCACTCACACAATTTGAGGCATGGGGAACAGAAGCTGCAGAACAATAAGTGCTAAGGAGCAGGAACAATAGGGAGCTGATATTCATGCAACCAGCGGGAATTCAAACGCTATACAATAGAGGAGATGCGCAAAGAGTTTCTGATTGAAAACCTGTATGAGGCAATCCTATTGAATCTTAGGAGGAATTTCTATGGCAATTATCTACAATAGAAAGAGAAAAACCTTTGCGATCCACACGCCAAACACAACCTACATATGCGGCATATACGCGGGTAAGCACTTGATACACTTGTATTATGGTTCCCGCATGGATGACACCGATTGTACATACCTATTTGGCAGAGATGAATCTGAAGGTGATCTGCGCCATCTGGAGCGGGAAGAGATTCCCTTTTACACAACATCCGCTTTTGAGTACCCTGCCTTTGGTACTGGAGACTACCGTGACAACACCTTTTGTGTGCGTGATATGGATGGGCATGATACCTGCCAGTTGTATTATGAAAGCTACTGCATCTTGAACGGTAAGCCCGCGCTGGATGGGCTGCCCGCCACCTTTGCGCAGAATGAGCAGGACGTGCAGACACTGGAAATCACCCTCCGGGATCCGGTGCTGTATTTGACGGTATTGCTGCGGTATAGTGTTTTTGGCGACTGTGATTCCATCATGCGCTCGGTGCGATTCATCAATGAGAGTGACCGCACGTTGTATCTGGAACGTGTTCCCAGTGCTTGTTTGGATATGCAAGGACTGAATTTTACCATTACTACCCTGCAGGGCGGTCCGAACCATGAGCGTAATATTATTACCCAGCAACTTACGGCGGGTAAATATGCGGCGGGTTCCATCTGTGGCAAAACCAGCCATGAGGCACAGCCGTTCATTATGGCGGCTAGACCGGGGGCGAGCCAAAAATATGGCGAAGTGTACGCTATGCAGCTTGTGTATTCCGGAAACTTCTTGGCAGAGGCCGAAGCAGATGTCATGGGACGTCTGCGATTGAGCATAGGTATCAACCCGCAGAGTTTCTGTTGGAAGTTGGAACCAAATGCCTACTTTGATACGCCGGAGGCAGTACTGGTTTACTCGGACAGCGGTATTGGCACGATGAGCCGCCGTTTCCACAACTTGTACCGAAAGCATCTGATCCGCAGCCCCTATCTGCATCGGCAGCGACCCATTCTCATCAACAATTGGGAAGCTACCTATTATGACTTTACCGATGAAAAATTGGTAGCTATCGCAAAAAAAGCCCACGAACTAGGTATTGAAATGCTGGTCATGGATGACGGTTGGTTCGGCAAGCGCAACAATGATGAGTCCAGCCTGGGCGATTGGACTGTCAACGATGGGAAAATCAAGGGCGGCTTAAAGTCTTTGGTGGAGCGCATCAATGTCGTGGGTATGAAGTTCGGCATTTGGCTGGAACCCGAAATGATCTCGCCGGATTCGGAGTTGTATCGTGCGCACCCGGACTGGCCTATTCAGATATCGGGGCGGCATATCGGCCTGTCACGTTGCCAGTATGTGCTGGATATTACCCGCCCGGAGGTCGAGGAGTACGTCTACGGCTGCATATCCCGCGTGCTGCACAGCGCCAATATTGCCTATGTCAAGTGGGATATGAACCGCAGTTTAGCAAACGTTGGCAGCGCTGCACTGGACTGCGAACACGCCGGAGAATTTTACCACCGCTATGTGCTGGCCTTGTACCGTTTGCAAGAGCGTATGCTGCAAGAATTCCCCGCTCTGTTGCTGGAAAACTGTTGTGGCGGCGGTGGACGCTTTGATGCGGGTATGCTGTATTACAGTCCGCAAATCTGGGCCTCTGACAATATGGACCCGGTGCAGCGGCTGCAAATTCAAGAGGGGACGGCCATGACATACCCCTTAAGCACAATAGGCGCACATATCTGCTGCAGTAAGAACCACCACACGGGCCGCATTACCCCGTTGAAGACCCGCGCCAACGTGGCAATGTGCGGAACCTTTGGCTATGAGTTGGATGTAACAACGCTTACCGAGAAAGAAGAGCAAGAAGTGGTTCAGATGAATAAGCTGTATCACAAATACAATGATATTTACCGCGAGGGTGAGTATTACCGTATTGCCTCCTACCGCGAAAACCAGCAGTATGACTGCTGGCAGGTGGTAAGTGAGGACAAAACAGAATGCCTCGTTACTTATGTGCAGCCCGGTCATGAAATGGTTTGGGTGCCTACCATTTTTCGATTGGAAGGGCTGATTCCTAATGCGCGTTATCGGTTGGAGGGTACCGACAAAATCTACTCCGGCGAGATGCTGATGAATGCAGGTTATCGTCAAGAAGACCTTTACGGCGATCATGAAAGTGTACTGCTGCATTTTGTCGTTTGCCAGGAAATTGGCAAACGTACAATTTGCAGCACAGTGTAGCACGATTGCAGATTAAAACAAGTGTTATCCGTATTGTGGTTTTAGGCTTTTTTGCCTGGTGTTCCTTTGGAACTCACACAATCATTTCATTGATTTCGCCCAACACTTCCAGTGTCAAACACTTACGAAAGTACACCAATCAGGATTGGCTCAAAGGGAGGCTTTTCGTCATCATAGTTGCCATACCGTAGAGGTACTGCAGGTATGGGCTCTCCTGAATCTGAAGTGCAGTTTCCTCATCGGAATCCATACTCAGCCTAGATGATGCGGGAACCTAGGGCCCAGGTGCAACGGTTTCGCTATATTGCCCTTGCGTTTGATAAACAGAGCGGTGTACCGCGTCTCTGTCTTCAGCCACGGGATTGTTTGTGCTTTTTTCACACACCAGTCGCTCTCTTTTAGATTCATGCCGACTGGCTGCTTGAAATCTTCCAGGTTGATTTATCCATCGCTGTAGCAATACATAACTCTCCTCTGAATGCAAGGCTTTTTCAATTTTTGTTGTTTTCTTTGCACCTGTTATACCTCAAATGTGCTTCTATGGCTTGTAACATGTGGCTTTTCTATTGTTCAGGATAGATTATTTACAAAGGTACGAGTCCGAAAGTTTTCGAAAGCTTTTATCTGTGAAAGTATAAAACGTTATGAATTTTTCGGTAGAAAGGAAAATGAAATATGGAAATCCGATATTCAAGCAACCGGCGGGACTTCAAGCGCTATACAACAGAGGAGACGCGCAAAGAGTTTCTGATCGAGAACCTGTACGCGGCAAACGAAGTGGTGGCGGTGTACAGCCATGTGGACCGGATGGTGACGCTGGGGTGCATGCCCACTACAGAGACGGTGCCCATCGACAAGGGCATCGACATCTGGCACAACTTCGGCACGCAGTATTTTCTGGAGCGCCGGGAGATCGGCATCTTCAACATCGGCGGCGCGGGCAGCATCACGGCGGACGGAGTAAAGTACGAGCTGGGCTACAAGGACTGCCTGTACATCACGCAGGGGACGAAGGAAGTGCTGTTCGCCAGCGAAGACGCGGCGAAGCCCGCGAAGTTCTACATGGTGTCGGCCCCGGCACACCGGGCGTATGAGACGAAGCTCATCAAAATCGAGGACGCGGCGAAAAAGCCGCTGGGCGCGATGGAAACGAGCAACAAGCGAGTGATCAACCAGTTCATCCACCCGGACGTGCTGCCGACGTGCCAGCTATCCATGGGCATGACGGTGCTGGAGCCGGGCAGCGTATGGAACACGATGCCGGCGCACACCCACGAGCGTCGGATGGAAGTGTATATGTATTTTGAAGTGCCGGAGGACAACGTGGTGTTCCACATGATGGGCGAGGGCAGGGAGACGCGGCACATCGTGATGCAGAACGAGCAGGCGGTGATCAGCCCGAGCTGGAGCATCCACGCGGGCGCGGGCACGAGCAACTACACGTTCATCTGGGCGATGGGCGGCGAAAACCAGGCGTTCGACGACATGGACGTGATCCCGACCACAGAGCTTTGGTAAAGCTTGCTTGATTCAATGCTCTAACAAAAATTTTATCGCAGGCATCTTACAAGAAAGCGGTAGAGATATATGCAAAAGGAATGTTATGCATGGAAAGCGCGTCTACGTCCAGGAAAACTTGAAGAATACAAGAAACGCCATGCAGAAATATGGCCGGAAATGATTGATGTTCTACGAGAAGCGGGGATTGAAAATTATACGATTTTTGAATCGGATAATGAACTGTTCGGTTACTATGAGTGTGAAAAGGGTGTGGCCCATGCGGCCGCCGTACAGGCAAACAGCGCAGTTGTTGCCCGCTGGAATGCATATATGGAAGATGTGATGGAGATGACGCCCGACGCGAAGACAGGCGCACAGCCGCGGTTGGAGGCGGTATGGCACTTGGATTGACAAAAACCGCACAGAAAACAGCCGCGGGCGGAAAGAGCGCGCGGGCAGGAGGGCAAAAAATGGAAATGAAGGATTTTTTTCTGGAAGGCAAGGTAGCGCTTGTGACAGGCGCGAGCTACGGCATCGGTTTTGCCATCGCGGAAGGCATGGAGAAGGCGGGCGCGACCATCGTATTCAATGACATCAGGCAGGAGCTGGTGGACAAGGGCCTTGCGGCATACAAGGAAGCGGGCGTGGAAGCCCACGGCTATGTGTGCGACGTAACGGACGAGGACGCGGTGCAGGCGATGGTGAAGCAGATCGCCCAGGAAGTGGGCGTCATCGACATTCTGGTGAACAACGCGGGCATCATCAAGCGCATCCCGATGTGCGAGATGACGGCGGCGCAGTTCCGGCAGGTGGTGGACGTGGACCTGAACGCGCCGTTCATCGTGAGCAAGGCGGTGATCCCGGGGATGATCGAAAAGGGGCACGGAAAGATCATCAACATCTGCAGCATGATGAGCGAGCTGGGGCGCGAGACGGTGAGCGCGTATGCGGCTGCAAAGGGCGGCCTGAAGATGCTGACGAAGAACATTGCCAGCGAGTACGGCGAATACAACATCCAGTGCAACGGCATCGGGCCGGGATACATCGAGACGCCGCAGACGGCGCCGCTGCGGGAGCGCCAGGCGGACGGAAGCCGCCACCCGTTCGACCAGTTCATCATCGCAAAGACGCCGGCGGCGCGGTGGGGCACCACGGAGGACCTTGTGGGCCCGGCGGTGTTCCTTGCCAGCGACGCTTCCAACTTCGTCAACGGCCATGTGCTGTATGTGGACGGCGGCATCCTCGCCTACATCGGAAAGCAGCCAAAGTAGCATTTGTTGCCGATCTTTCGCACAAGTCGATGGCATATTGGCGGTAATAATCGAAATTAGTAAGACAAACCCGTTTTTTGAGTGAAATCAAAAAACGGGTTTATTTGTTCTATAAAACAAAATGTTAAAAATTTTTAAACATGCAAAAAACCTGCAAGTTTAACTTTTACAATACGCAAAGAGCAAAGGAGGGGGGCGGCGCATTGGGGTCCAGCGAACGCCGACGGGCTATTTTGGAAGTTCTTTGTCAACGTAGACAAGATACAAGAGAAAATTTAGCACACGAATTCGGTGTATCGCTCCGCACAATCAGCAATGATATTGATGATTTATCACGTACATACCCCATTATAACGACGCGAGGAAAATATGGCGGAGGCATAAAAGTACTGGATGGCTATCGGCTTGATAGAAAATATCTGAATCCGGCTCAGCAACATTTACTTAAGAGATTGGCCAAAACGCTTTCCGGCCAAGACCGCGATATTATGGAAAGTATCCTTCGCGACTTTGCTCTGAAAAACGAGGACGGGCTGTAAGTCCTGTCAAGTACCAAAAGGGTTGGCGTTCCTTGAAAACAGAATATTCATCCTATAACGAACATTCTCTTCCAGCCGTAACCAGGGGTAAAACCAGGCCGGCAAGCGCGAATGGGATGCGCGAAGACAACCACGGTGGCCGTTAATGACCACTGAAACCGCAGAATATGGTATCGAGCGAATACAGTCCGCTGAAAGCACCCTGTGGCGGGGTGCAGCGCAATGACATGGAAAGAGGACAATGATACTTCCGTCCAGCCTTAGCCACAAGCAAAGGGGGCGGCCGGCAGAGATCCTGCCGGGGGTGAGATTCCCATGATGGTACCAGCCAGTACCTACGGTATAGGATGCCCGGACAGTCAGGGGAGTAGTGTCAAATGTGGCTGTAAAACAAAAGCCATCTTCAGAAGCAAATCTGTTCTGCTTCTGGAGATGGACTCATTGAAGAGGGAGGGGTAAATATGTGGAGAGCAGTAATTGTTGTTGGAATTGTTTTTGCACTGCTGGCATACGCATGCATCGTTGTGGGCGCACGCAGTGAAGATAAGCGGACGGGCGGTAATTAAGCCGACCGCGCAGCTAAATGTCAATGATGGATGACGATGCCATGAGCTGTGCATAGCTTTTTCATTTCATCTGCTGGGAAAGGATACGTGTATTTGTCGGTGCCGGTGTAAAAAATGAGATTCCAGGAGTTGTCTCCTGAAGGAAAAAACTTCATAGTGTTAAATGCCGAGAGTTGTGCAAGAAACTGCGCGGACAGCTTCACATAAAAATAACTGTTGATCGAGCCGTTGCAATGAGCCAATGTATGCTTACAAATAGTATGGAGGAACAAATAAAGAGAGATGCGAATAGAGGAACAAATGTGTGATATTCAAATATCTGACAGATACAGCGCAATTATAGATTTGGAGATAAGTGGTAACAAAGTGGAGCTATGTTTCAGCAAGATAGAACGACCAGAACTTAAACAAAGGGTGCTGAAAAATTTAGTCGATGCTTATGAAATGAGAATAGGTCGTTTATAGCGGTTTTGCGATATAAGTGAATGATATTATTGTTGATATTGATGATAACCAAAAAGAGCGGGTTCATATATAATATATAATGTAATATAGAGGGAGTCCGATATATTCGCGTACCTTGACAATTGAATACGCTAGTTTATGAACCCATATATCGCAAATGATATATGGAGGGTTAGAATTGAAACGAGTTTATTGCTTATATAGAGTTTCGACAAAAGGTCAGGTGGATCACAATGATATCCCAATGCAGCGCATTGAATGCCGCCGTTTTGCGGAGGAAAAAGGTTGGACGATTGTACGAGAAGAAGCTGAGCTGGGTGTCTCTGGATACAAAGTATCTGCCGAGAAAAGAGATAAGCTGCAGCTGATTAAAGCAGATGCGGAACAACATAAGTTCGATGTTTTACTGGTTTTTATGTTCGATCGGCTCGGTCGCCGTGAAGATGAAACGCCATTCGTTGTGGAATGGTTTGTAAAGCAGGGAGTAGAAGTGTGGAGCACACGCGAAGGACAGCAGTGCTTCAACGATCATGTGGATTATCTTTTGAATTATATCCGCTTTTGGCAGGCATCTGGAGAATCTGGAAAAACCTCAACACGAATCAAGACCCGTTTGAAACAGATGATAGAAGCGGGAATGTACGCTGGAGGCACGGTGCAATACGGGTATCGTCTTGTAAATAAGGGTCGTATGAACAAAAAAGGCATACCAGTGAAGGATAAGGAAATTGATCCTACTGAGATGCTTGTAGTCCAAGAGATACATCGACGTGCACTATATGAAGGAATCGGTACGCATACTATGGCAGAAGAGTTGAATGCGAGAGGATTGCGCACGCATAATGGCGCAAAATTCCAAGCAAATACAATCAGGCGGATTTTGCTCGATCCAGAGTATGCAGGATATCTGATTACGGCGGAAACAGTATCTCCACACCTGGCAGATTTGCAAATCGTTGATGAGGAAACCAAGCGATTGACGATTTCTCTGGTACAGCAGCGTCAGCGGATAAACGACGAAAAGCGAAAGGTATCTTGGACAAATCGGGGACATAGTATGCTGGGCGGTAACCTCTATTGCGGTTGCTGCGGAAAACGGCTCGCTTCTATATTGAAGAAAGACCATTATACTCGGGCAGATGGCTCCGTAAGAGAAATTGTAGAGCCTCGATATATCTGTTATCACGCAACAAGAAAATTGAACGGCTGTACCGGTCAACAGACCTATCAGGCTGAACGAGTAGACCAGGCCGTCACAGAAGTGGCGCACTTGATTTTCCACATGTACTAGAGCATGCGGCTGTTAACCGCAGGGTCGTTGGTTCGAGTCCAACAAGGGGAGCCAAAAGCGCCTAACTGAGAATTCAGTTGGGCGCTTTTTTTTCGAAAAGCGGAGCGAATGTTCATCGGCATTCCAAACGGCAGCCTTTTCTGCGGTATTGGCAGTAAGGCAAAAGGCGAAAGATTTCGCTGACAGAAAAAGCGGGCAAAAAACTGCCAAAAAAGCCAAAAAACACATAGCCGGGAAAAATTGGAAAGAGTATGATCGATACAGAAGAAAAAACAGGAAAGAGGCATTGACATTTCAGCAAAAGCATGTAGAATTTAGATACACAAAAGAATCAGACTGGTCATGGTTGCACGAAAGTGCATGAAAAGGGAATCCGGTGAAAATCCGGGACAGCTCACTCTACTGTAAGGGCTACGAAACGCGGCAAAGTCACTGGGAAACCGGGAAGACACGCGGAATAGGCATGAAGCTCTAAGTCAGGAGACCTGCCATGAACAGAAACAATCTGTCGGTGGGGATAAGATTGGTGTGTTTCGTATTGTCGGATACGATTCATATAAAAGGCGGCCCACATTCGTGGGCTGCCTTTGTTTGTTTGGAAAAACAAACGGGAATATACGAAAAAGGAGGGATGGAATGAAAAGGATCGTAATGCTCAACTGCTTGAGGGCAAACTCCGTCTGCACAGGAGCGGCATGTCTTCAGGCTTTCAACGCCAAAACAAAAACCTTTGCGCGCTATGGGGACGAGCCGCTGGAGCTGGTTGCGTTTTTTCGCTGCAACGGGTGCGATGCACCACAGGACGACGCAGGAATGGAGGAAAAGATCGAGCGGCTTTTACAGCTTCGGCCTGACGCTGCCCATATGGGCGTATGTACCCGGCGCAAAGCAGACGGCACACGCTGTCCCACGATTCAGAAAGTAGCGGACCGGCTTGCTGCAGAGGGTGTCGTTCTGGTGGACGGTACACATTGACAAGCGCGGCGGGGGACTCCACCGTCTGTGCAGAACAGAAGAAAGGAATGAAATAAGCATGAAAAAAATACTGGCAATCGTACTATCCCTGACTTTGGCACTCAGCCTGGCTGCCTGTACGGGGAGCGGGGCGTCCTCGTCTGCCCCGGCTCCCTCCGCAGCGCCGTCGGCCAGTGCCGTCCGGCCTGTAAGCACGGCGTCTGCGAACAGCGAATATTATTATCCCGTGACATTGGAGGTGTACAACAATGCGCGCGAACTTGTGCCGTATACATTTGAGCAATGTCCGGAGCGGACGCTGGTCTATGGAAAAAACAATGTGGAGATCATGCTGGCGCTGGGGCTGGAAGACAAGATTCTGATGACGGCAGACTGCAGCAGCGTTCTGCCGGAGTATGAGGAAGCTTTCGCGGAGCTGGACCGTGTGAAAAACCATCAGGATGTTGGATATTTTGTGAAGGAATACGCCCTCAGCCTGGAGCCGGATATGGTCATCGGATGGTATTCCCTGTTCAACATTGAAGATCGCATGGGTGACGTTGGCTTTTGGCACGAACGCGGCATCGGCACTTATACCAGCATCAACAGCGTGTTGAAGGATGACCAGTCTCTTCAAAATGAATATGCGGATATCCGCAACATTGCAGCGATCTACAACAAGCAGGAAAAGGCAGAGGAGATCATTGCCGAGATAGAGGCGGATGTCGCCAAAGGAAAGCAGGCGGCTGCCGGCAGCGAGCCGCAGAGGATTTTGATCGCGGAAAAGTATGAGGGCGAATATGACATCTACCATGCAAAAAGCTGTGCTGGCGACATTGCCGCGCAGCTGGGGGCAGAGCCCTTGGGCGAAAAAGGCTGGACAGATGAACAGATCGTTGAAGCCAACCCGGAGGCGATCTTCTCCGTGCATGTGAGCTCTGTGACAGACGAGGAGGCCGTGAACCTGTTTCTGGACAATCCCGCACTGGCCAGCGTGGATGCCGTCAAGAACGGGCGTGTATATCCTGTGGAATACGGCCTGGCCTATACGCCCGGTGTCCGCACGGGCCTGACGGTGAAGATGTTCCTGAAGGACCTGTACGGAATCGGGGAATGAAAGCGCCAGGCCGAGCGGCGGAAACAGACGCACCCGGTACCAGCGTCCGGGTGCGTCTGCTTTAAGAAAGCCGGGGAGGAATCGAATCACAAAGGAATTGAAGGCATGAAACAGAAAATGAATTTGAAGAGCGGCATGTTCAACGGGCTGCCGGCTTATGCCTGCGCGCTTCTGCTGCTGGCCGCAGGCTTGGTCCTTTCCGTGCTGTACGCGGTCACAGTCGGCTCCGCGGAGCTATCGGTGGGGGAGGTTTACCGGGTGATCCTGTACGAGCTGTTCCGCTGGGGAGACCCGGAGCAGCTCGGCAGCGGAGCGGTACACGATATTGTATGGCTGATCCGCCTGCCGCGCGTTGTATTGGCTGTTTTGGTCGGGATGGGTCTGTCCGTGGTGGGGGCAGTGATGCAGGCCATCGTCAAAAATCCGCTGGCGGATCCGTATGTGCTGGGTATTTCCTCCGGCGCATCGCTGGGCGCTACACTTACGCTCCTGCTGGGCGCAGGACTTTTCGGTGCGGCCGGAGTGGGACTCGGGGCGTTCATCGGTGCGCTGGCGGCCGCATTTTCCGTAATCACCATTGCCGGCATCGGGGGGCGCATCACTTCGGTAAAGCTGATTTTGGCCGGCGTTGCACTGAGCTCGCTCTGCTCTGCTTTTTCGAACCTGATCGTGTACGTCGCGGATGACCCGAGCCGGTTTATGACGGTGCAGTTCTGGCTGATGGGAAGCCTGGCCGGCGCACAGTGGAGCGGTAATTTTCGTATTCTGTGCGTCGTGCTGCCCTGCACGCTTTTCTTTATTTCCCAGGCGCGGATACTGAACCTGATGCTCATGGGGGATGACACGGCGGTCACGCTGGGGACGGACCTGCAGCCGTACCGGCGGGTATATCTGGTCATCGCTTCGCTGATGGTGGGATTTGTCGTGCACGTGTCGGGCGTGATCGGGTTTGTGGGGCTGATCATCCCGCATACGGTCCGCGGGATATTCGGCGTGGACCATAAAAAGCTGCTGCCGCTTTCCGCGCTGACAGGCAGCGTGTTCCTTGTATGGGCGGATGTGGCGGCGCGCACGATTCTGCCGCGCACGGAGGTTCCCATCGGAATTTTGATCTCTGTTGTGGGCGCACCCTTTTTTATTTTTCTTATGGTTCGGAAAAATTACAGCTTTGGAGGAAGAGCATGAGCTTTATCACGGCCGAAGGCGTTTCATTTTCATGGGGACAGGCAAGAATCCTGCAAGAGGTTTCCCTGTGTGCGGGAAAGGGAAAATTTGTCGGCGTCATCGGCCCCAACGGAAGCGGCAAAAGCACGCTTCTGAAATGCATCTACCGGGTGCTGCACCAGGACGCAGGCTGCATTTTTCTGGATGGAAAGGAAAATACAAAAATGGGCTATAAGGAAACGGCGCGTTTCCTGGGCGTTGTGGCGCAGCACAACATCTATGATTTCGATTTTTCCGTCCGGGATATCGTGTTGATGGGCCGATCCCCGCACAAAAAAACAATGGAGCAGGACAACGCGGAGGACCGCCGCATCGCCCGGGAGGCACTGGCGCGGGTGGGATTGAGCGGCTTCGAGGAGAGGACATTTGCGGAATTGTCCGGCGGCGAGCAGCAGCGGGTGATCCTTGCGCGGGCATTGGCGCAGCAGACCCGGGCGTTGATCCTGGACGAGCCGACCAACCATCTTGACGTCAAATACCAGCTGCAGCTTTTGAATACGGTAAAGTCACTTGACCTGACGGTGGTGGCGGCTTTTCACGATCTCAATCTGGCGGGGCTGTACTGTGATGAGATATACGTTTTGAAGGATGGACGGGTGCGGGCCGCAGGCGCTCCATGGGAGGTGCTTACAGCGCCGCTGATCGAGGAGGTCTACGGCGTACATGCGGATATCCTTCCTGGAAAAGACGGCAACCCCCGTATAATTTATTACGCAGGCTGACAGTGTGCCGCGTCCGGCCGTTGGAGAAACCGGAAAACGGGCTTCCCGTGCTCTGGGCATTTTGCCGCGGCGCGGCAAAAAAAGGCGCGCACCGCAAAGAAAGCAAAAATAAAACGTCAAATATTGAAGCGGATATCAATTTTTGCAGATGGAAAATTTGAGGACGGCGGTGTAAAATACAACAAATGGACGGCCTGGCTGGTGCAAAGCGGCCGCGTTGCTTCAAGATGCAGCGGCGCGGGACGCTCGAAGCGGGCGGACACCGTTGACAGGGGGAGTTGTGTTTGGCGCGTTCTCACGATATGACGAGCGGTTCCATCTGGCGCAGCCTGCTGGGATTCTCCATACCGATCATGATCTCGAATCTGGTGCAGTCTACCTACAACGCGGTGGACATGCTGTTTGTCGGCCGGTTTACCGGCACGGAAAGCCTGGCTGCGGTTTCTGTGTGCGGGCCGATCCTGAACGTGATGATCATTACTCTGTCGGGCATGTCGGCGGGGGTGCTGGTGGTCATCAGCGGCCTGCTGGGTGCGGGCGATATAAAGCAGGCGCAGGATGCAGCCCACACCAGCGTGGCGCTGTATGCGTTGATGGCTGCTGTTATGACCGTACTGGGGCTTTTGTTTGTGCCGCAGATATTGCGGCTTGTGCAGACTCCGGCCGCCGCGATGCCGGAGGCAAAGCGGTACCTGTATACGGTGTTTGCGGGAACCGTGTTCACCTTTGGATATAACCTGATCGGCGCGCTGCAGCGCGGGCTGGGCAATGCGGCGGCATCCATGTCTTTCGTGATCATTTCCTCGGCGGCGAATATTGCGCTGGACGCGGTGTTCATTGTATGGCTGGGCATGGGCGCCTTCGGCGCGGCGCTGGGCACCGTGCTTTCTCAGGTGGCGGCATTCGTCATCGGCACCGTACAGTTCGCAAGGGGCGGAGCGGCGCTGCGCCTTTCGGCAAGGGCAGTGCGCTTCCATAAAAAGCATTTGAAAAATATCCTGCTGTTCGGCGTGCCCACGGCGCTCAACGAGGTCATGGTCAACCTGGCCATGCTCACCGTCAGCGGCGTGGCCAACAGCTTCGGGCTGGCCTCCAGCGCCGCCTATGGAGTGGGCTCGCGGATCAACAGCCTTGCCATTTTTACGGACGGAGCCATGAACCAGACCATGTCGGCTTACGCCTCCCAGAACATAGGGGCCGGCCGGCAGAAGCGGGCGCTGGAGGGGTTGTGGAAAGCAATCATCCTTTCGGCAGGAGCCGCTCTGGGGACATCGCTCCTGGTGCTTGGGTTTGCCTCCGAGTTTTCCGCCTGTTTTGATTCCGACCCTGCGGTCATTGAGCAGTCCGCAGCATTTTTGCGCGTTACGGTGTGGTCTTACCCGCTGTTTGCCACGGTCGGCCCGCTCATCGGGTTCATCCGCGGCACGGGAAATGTGGAGGCGAGCCTTTTGGTGGGGGTCGTCGCGCAGTTGTGCTGCCGCGTTCCGGCGTCGTTCCTGTTCTCCCGGTGGATGGGGTTCCCGGGCGTCGGGGTGGCTGTTCTGGTGGGGCCTTTGGTCAGCGTTTCCATTTATCTTTGGTATATCCTCACGCGCCGCTGGCACAGAGGGCTGGCGCGTGTTGCAAGGCTGTGAGGCGCGTGGAACGCCGCAGCGGAAAAAATGAAAGCCCGGGCCCAGACAGACCGACGAAAAAGGTAAAGAAGCAAAAGAAGCGTCCGGGGAAAAAGCTGGCGGTGGCAAAGCCATGCATCTTTGCGCAGCAAAGTGCAAGCCACGCGGCGAATGCCGCCAAAAGGGGTGGAGCCCCTTTTTTCATTTAAAATAACCCCGCGACGCCCCGCAGGGCTAGTGCCGAGGCGTGTAGAGCGAAGCGACCGCCGAAGGCCGCCGTGCGCGGCGAACGGGGCCGCAGGCCCTGCTCGTAGGTAGCTTGGCGCAAAAGCGCAGCTTTTTCGACAAGCTGAGCCCGGCGCTTTCCCAGAAACGGGAAAGCGCCGGGCTTTTGCCGTTATTTCTGCATGGCGCGGTATTGAGTGGGCGTAACGCCTTCATATTTTTTGAATTTGCGGGAAAAATTCGCCTCGTCGGTGTAGCCAACGCGCTCCACAATGGCCTTAACGGGCAAAGCGGTGGCAGCCAGCAGGCGCTTGCTCTCCTCAAAGCGCTTACGGTCGATGTACTGCATCAGGGAAATACCTGTCTTTTCCTTAAAATAACGGGTGAGATAAGAGGGAGAAAAACGCAGGCTCTCGGCAATGGAGGAAAGCGAAAGCGCGGGCGAGGCATAATTTTCCTCCACATAGTCATAAATCGTGCCCAGCAGGCCGCCGCTCAGCTGCGCCGAGCGCTGCTCGTACAGGGTATCGGCCAGCAGGATACAGAATTTGTACAGGTCCTGCTGGAGCACTTCCGTGCTCTCGTAACAGTTTTCATACAGCAGGTCCAACATGTTTACCAGCATGGTCTGCTTGTTTTCGGCGCATTCCGGAATCAGCTTGTTCAGGCGTGAAAGCATGTCAAAATAGGCGAGTTTGTAGGAGGGAAGGGTGGCGGCCCGGGTGATATCGGCAAAGAAGCGCCCCACTCCGCGGGAGATGTCCGGGTAGCTGCACGCCTTGACTGCTTGAAGAATATCGTCCGCGCCCGTATAAGAGAGACGCGTGCGCTGGTTGCGGATGTCGGCCACAAATTCCGGCGTAATGGTGGAATTGGCGTGGAAGAGGCGGTACCGGCAGTTGGCGCTCGCCTCCCGGAAGGCATGGGGCAGATCTCCGGCCGCATAGACCGCGCTGCTGATGCCGCAGGAGAGCGACAGCCCGCAGCTGCGGCACAGCGCTTCGCGGATGGCGTCCAGAATGCAGGCGCAGTCTGCGTCCGGCCCGAAGGCAGCGACCGCCGCGATCCCCTGCCCGTTTTGCAGGTCCACCGCCGCGCCGAAGCCGTCCTGCGCCCCGCACATCGCGGCAAATTCCTGCCGCAACGCGGATTTGATGCTCCATTGCTGCTTGGGGAGATACGTCTCCACAAAATGAATGGTATCGTCAAAGCGGAACACCAGGACGCGCAGGCCGAAGCGGCTCCAGCGGGAAAGCAGCGTACTGTATTTCTGTACGACGGTTTCGGAAAAGTCCCGCCCGCCAAGCACGCCCAGCAGATACAGCAGGTACTGGGATTCCTCCAGTTGGCTGTGGCTCTCCATAGCGGCTGTCAGAGAAGTCTGCTGCTCCACGAGGTCTTCAAAAATATGAGAGAGCCGGGCGATCTCATCCGGTTCCTCCGCGGGCGTCACGCCGCCCAGCTGGGAGGCGCGCTGTACCAATACGGAAAACGGGCGGGCGGTATTTTGTGCCAGCACATAAGAAAGGCGGAGGCCCGACACCGTGACGAAAGCTGCCAGCAGCACAAGGCTGAGAACAGCTGTGAGCGTAGGCTGATAATATTGCCAGAAATCCAGGGCCTGCACCACCTGGATACCGTAATTCTCCAGCTCGTGGCGAAATACGGCCTTGCCGGAAAGGCTTTCAGGCCCGACTGCGGCAGCACGGGCGGCGGTGATATCGTTGCCGTAAGTGGGGCCAAAGTACAAAAGCAGGTTTTCTTCGCTGTCGAATACATAAATGTCGCTGTTTCCGGCCGCTGTGGCGCGCAGCCCGCGTGTAAAGGAGGTATAGTCCAGCCGCAGCAGCAGTCTGCCGGGAGAGAACACATACGAGGAGGGGATGGGCATCACATACAAAAGGCTTCTGGTATTGCCTGAGAGTTGGGGCACGAAATGGGCATGATCCGCGGCATACACCACTTCCATAAGCTGGTTTTCCGTGAGGCTGCCGCTCAGTTCGTCGCGGCAGTAATCGGCGTAGCTGAACCGCCCGGCGCTGGAATAGATGACGCCGTTGATTTGCGGGTACAGCGAATCTACGTAAACGATGCTGAGGGAGGAGAGAGAGTTGACGGAGGGCGCCAGCATTTCCAGCTCCCAGACGATATTGTGGGGCAGGTCTCTGTTATTATAAAGGTTATAAGCCATGAGCTGGGAATCATTCTGGACGACGATGCCCAACTGTTCGGCACTGGCGATGAAATCCCCGATCTGCTGGCTGGCCTGGCTCAGGGCCATCGTCTGCAGGCTGGCCTGCCGCTGCTGTGTGCGGACAATGGAAAAAACATTGAAAACAGAGAACATCAGAATGATGACCATTACAGCGGTTACATTGAATTTCATCAGCGGACGAAAGAGCCCGGGCAGCTTTTCTTTCATACTCATCACCTCCAATTGTAGAATTTTGCTGTTTTTTCTTCTGTTGTAAAAATATTATAGGAATATTTAACAATAAAAACAAGAATTAAGGGTGTATCTGGGCAAATATTGCGGCGGATGTCAATTTTTGCACATGGCAAAATCGTGTTTTGGGTTGTACTATGAACACAAATCCAAAGGACGGACGGTGAAAAAAATGGTTAAAATGCTGCAGGGCGGCCGGACGGCCGCACCGGCACGGACACGCGCCGAAAAGCGGGCGCGCGGCAGGCAGCGGCGCAGGCGGGTGCTCACAAAGCTCAACCAAAGCAAGAGCCTTTACTTGTTTTTGATCCCTGCGATCGTCTATTTCATTATTTTTTGTTATCTGCCGATGTACGGCGTGCAGATCGCCTTCAAGTACTACTCGCCCCGGCTGGGCATCTGGGGCAGCACGTGGACGGGAATGGAGAACCTGAACCGTTTCTTTGATTCCTATTATTTCTGGAGGCTGCTGCGAAATACGGTAGGGTTGAGCCTGTATAACCTTATAGTGGCGTTCCCGTTCCCGATTTTGCTGGCGCTGGTATTCAACGAGGTGAAAAGTCCAAAGCTGAAAAAAGCCGTGCAGACCATTTCTTACGCGCCGCATTTTATTTCTGTGGTGGTTCTTGTAGGCATCCTGAACCTGTTCTTCAACCAGGGCAACGGCCTGATCAACGTGTTCCTCGACAAAATGGGTTTTGAGAAGTTCGGGTTTCTCACAAGCTCGGCGGCGTTCCCGTCCATGTATGTATGGTCGGGCGTGTGGCAGAACGCGGGCTGGAACTCCATCATTTATATTGCGGCGCTGGCCGCCATCGACCCGCAGCTGCATGAGGCGGCACAGATCGACGGCGCGTCCCGCCTCCAGCGTATTCTGCACATCAACCTGCCGGGTATCCTGCCTACGGCCATTATCATGTTCATCCTGGATGTGGGCCAGGTAATGAATATGGGCTTTGAAAAAGTATTCCTGATGCAGAACGCCCAGAATACTGAAACGTCGCAGGTGATATCCACCTTTGTATATGAAGCGGGCCTCATCAACAGCGATTACGGGTTTTCCACGGCCATCGGGCTGTTCAACAACATTATCAACATTGTTTTGCTGCTGACAGTCAATAAGATCGCAAAAAAAATCAGCGATACGAGCCTGTTCTGATGGTGGGAAGAAGGAGGTATGGATTATGTCGGCAGTAAAAAGGCGCAAACAAAAACTGGGCGCAGGAGACAGGGCGTTCAATATTGTGCTTGGGGGCCTCACCGCAGTCAGCGTTGTAGTGATTTTGTATCCTCTGATTTTCGTGCTTGTCGCATCCATCAGCGACCCGATGGAGATATTTCAGGGGAACGTGTGGCTGTGGCCGAAAGGCTTCAACCTGGAAGCATACAAGCAGGTATTCCGCAACGGGGACATTTTTACCGGTTATAAAAACACTCTGATCTATACGGTTGTGGGGACGCTTGTCACCATCATAATCACATTCAGCGCGGCATATCCGCTGTCCCGCAAAAAACTGTACGGACGAAGCAAGCTGATGGGGTTTTTCCTGTTCACAATGTTTTTTTCCGGAGGGATGATACCCACTTACCTGATGGTGAAAAATCTGGGCTTATACAATACCACGTGGGCCGTCATCCTGGTGGGAACGGTGTCGGTGTATAACATTATCGTTGCCCGCACTTTCATGCAGAACACGATACCGGAAGAGCTGTATGAGGCCGCATCCATGGACGGCTGCGGAGACATCCGCGTATTCTTTAAAATGGTGCTTCCGCTTTCGGCGCCCATCCTTGCCGTTCTGGTGCTGTTCTACGGCGTGAACTTCTGGAACAGCTATTTCAACGGCCTGATTTATTTGAGCGAGCGCTCGGCCTATCCGCTGCAGATGTTCCTGCGGGAAATACTGCTGAACAACATGGCGGACAGCATGATCGACACCGCGGGTATGGACATCAGTAAGTTTATGGTGGGAGAGAGCATCAAATACGCGGTGATCATCGTTTCCAGCGTGCCGATGCTGGTTTTGTATCCGTTCCTGCAGAAGTTTTTCGTCAAGGGCGTCATGATCGGCGCGGTAAAAGGGTAGACGGGAGGCCGTAAGGCCTCCGGGATATATAAAAAAGAGAAAGAAGGATGAAAGATGAAAAAGTGGTTGAGCATGTTTTTGGCAGCCGTGATGCTGTGCGGCGTGCTGGCGGGCTGCGGCGGCACACAGAGCGGCAGTACGCCTGCGTCCGGCGCGCAGAGCGCGAGCGCGGCGGGGGACTCCAACGTGAACGCCGAGGGCTTCCCCATCGTGAACGAGCCGATCACGCTGCGGGGCATGGTCGCCCTGAACGCGAATGTGAAGGACTGGAACGAGCACCCGGCCCTCAAGCGCATGGAGGAGCTGACAGGCATCCACATCGAATGGGAATGCGTGCCGGACGCGGGCTTCACGGAGAAGCGCAACCTGGCCTTTGCCTCCGATGACCTGCCGGACATTATCCTGCGCGCGAAGATCAGCCCGCAGGAAGAGATGAAATATGCGGCCAACGGACAGCTCGTTGCGCTGGACGAGTATCTGGATTATGCGCCCAACCTTTCGGCGCTGATCGAGCAGGACGACGCCATCCGCAAGGGCATTACCATGCCGGACGGCCATATCTATTCCTGCCCGCAGCTCAACAAGACCGAGGGCAACCTGATCCACCACTACTGGATCAACAAAACCTGGCTGGACAACCTGGGCCTGGAAGCGCCTACGACGGTTGACGAGCTGTATGACGTGCTGGTGGCGTTCCGCGACAACGACCCCAACGGCAACGGCCAAAAGGACGAGATCCCCTACTGCGTGGTGGGTAAGGACTATCCCCACCGCATGTTCTACGACCTGCTCGGCTCCTGGGGCTTCGGCATCAACGGCGTTATGGATTCCGACTATGCCTTCAGCTGGCTGGATATCGACGACGCGGGCAAGGTGCGCTTCATCGGCCGTGAGGACAAATTCAAAAATATGGTGGAATTTTACAACAAGCTGTGGACGGAGGGCCTGGTAGACAAGGAAAGCTATTCTCAGGACCAGACCCAGGCCGCCGCAAAGGTGAACGCCGGCCAGGTGGGCTTTGTGGCCCGCGCGCAGAACACCCAGTGGATGGGCGCCGCCGCTGAGAACTATGTGCAGTGCCCCGTGCTGGAAGGCCCCTACGGCGACCGCGCGCTCATCAACGTGGAGAGCAACGTGCAGATGACGGGCGTTGCCGTCATCACCACCGCCAACAAATATCCCGAAGCAACCATGCGCTGGCTGGACTATTTTTACAGCGAAGAAGGCACCGTGCTGTGCCGCCTGGGCATCGAGGGCGAGAGCTATGAGGTCGTGGACGGCAAGTACCAGCTGCTGGATAACATCAAGAACAACCCCGACGGGCTGACGCTGGACCAGGCTCTGGGCCAGTGGGCCATCTTTCCGGGCGGCTACCTGCCTCAGTATATCACCAACGAAGTGGACCAGAGCGCGGCCCAGCTGCCCGAAACCAAAGCGGCCAACGATGTGGTACGCGATTATGTGGTGCCCTTTGAGACAGTGCCTCGTGTAAAGTTTACCGAGGAGGAGAGCATCAAGCTGGGCACCTATGCGCAGGATATCGTCAACTACGCCACGGAGAATGTGGTGAAGTTCATCACGGGCGAAAAGAGCCTGAGCGAGTGGGACGCCTACGTGGCGGAACTGAACAATATGCCGGTTGAGGATTACATCAAAATCAACCAGGACGCTTACGACCGCTGGAAGGGTTGAGCGGAAAATGCATTATGCGGCGCCCCGCGCCTGTAAACCAGGCGCGGGGGGACGCCGCTCCAAAGGAGAAGAACAATGAAAAAAATCAGATTTGGCGTGATCGGCTGCGGAAGCATCGCCAACGAATACCATCTGCCCGCGCTGCGGCGCGTGGAGGGCGCGCAGCTCGTGTGGGCCTGCGATCTGATCGAGGAGCGCGCGCAGAAAGCAAAGGACGACTTCGGCTTTGAAAAATATACGCTGGATTATCACGACATCCTGAACGACAGCAGCATCGACGCGGTGTGCATCTTCACAAAGATCGAGATGCACGCGACGCTCTGCATCGAGGCGGCCGCCGCGGGCAAGCATATTTTTTCGCAAAAGCCCTTTGCCTATAACATTGAGGAAGGCCGCAAGATCATCCGCGCTGTGGACGAGGCGGGCGTCAAACTCACGCCGTCCTTCATGCACAGCTATATGGACGGCTCCATCGCGGCGCGCAGGATCGTGGAAGAGGGGAAGATCGGTGAGATCCGCCACATCCGCATGCGCAACGCCACCAAAAATCCGTTCGATTCCGCGCCCGGCTACGGCGGCTGTATGATGGACATCGGCTGCCACGGGATGGACCTGATCCACACAGTGGCGGGGTCCTCCATTGAAGAGGTGTTCGCGCTGCACCTGTCCCCGCGGGACGAAAAGCGCAGAGAGGAATTCGGCGAGCGTGCCAACCTGAACGGTGTGGAAAATACCGCCATCCTCAACTACAGGCTGGCCAGCGGCGCAACGGTGTTCCACGAGGTTTTCTGGACGCAGGTGGCGCAGACCAACCGCTTTGAAATGGAAATCTACGGTGCGAAGGGTGTTATCTATCTGTACAATCCCCACCGCAGCGATATCGTATATTATGGCTGGAATCTGGACGGCCATCCCCGCAAGGATATCCACTGGCAGGCCGCCCCCGTTGACCCGCAGTTCTTTGGGTACATTCATCACAAGACATTTGTGGACGATCTGCTGAACGGCACGAACAACAGCAAAACAGCGCGCGACGCATTTGTGCCGCTCCAGGTGGTAGAGGCCGCCCGGCGCTCCTTTGAATCGGGCCGCATCGAGCGCGTGCTGGGCATCTGAAGGAGGAATAGAACATGAAAAAACTCGGTTTTATCGTAGAGATGAAGGACTGCAAGGACGCAGCCGACCTGCGCCGCTGGGTGGACCTGGCCCAGCAGCAGGGCATCGACGGCGTGGAACTGCTGTTCAACTCAAAGTGCGGCGTGGACTTCTCGCTGGACAAAATCAAGCCTGCGTTTGAAAATACACCCGTGGAGCCCGCTGCCTGCGGCCTCTGGTGGCTGAACACCATCAGCCCGGACCCGGACGAGCGCGCGGCAGTGCGCAGGACCATGCTGGAATTTCTGGACATGGCGGAGGCCATCGGCTGCAGGATGGCGTTTTTCAACACCGGCGAGTACGACCCGGAGGACCCGGACAAGAATATCGCCGAGTTCAAAAAAGAATATCTTTACTATAAGGACATCGCGGACAAAAAGGGCATCAAGCTGGCCTGCTACCTGGGCCACGGCGGAAACTTCGTCCATTCCCGCGAGATTTTGGACAAGCTGCTGAAGGAAGTGCCTGAGTTCAACATCAAGCTGGACCCGGTGGGTATTATGCGCAACATGAAGGACGACCCCTATGAGATCATGAAGCGTTACGCCAACCGCATCGCGCACTTCCATGCCAAGGACATTTTCCGCTATGGCGACGACGGCTGGGAGATCGAACCCATCGTAGGCATGGGCCAGCTGAAGTGGAACGTGATGCTGGGTATGCTGTGGAATGTGGGCTATGACGGCTATATCATCATCGAGCCCCACGGCGACGTGTGGGCCGAGCCGGAGAACCGCTGGAAGCACATCGTGCTGGCGAAGCGCCATCTGGAACAATACATGATCCGCTGAGAAAGGAGCCGCTCATGCTGTTATGGGGAGATTTACATAACCACTGCGGCATCACCTATGGTTTCGGAAGCCTGCAGAATGCGCTGAAGATCGCCCGCAGCCATCTGGATTTCTGCTGCATTACAGGACACGCCATGTGGCCGGACATCTATGCGCGTACGCCGGAGACGGAATTTATCGTGGATTTTCACCGGGAGGGCTTTAAAAAGCTTCTGGAGCACTGGGACGAGATCCGGGCCGAGATGGCGCGGCAGAATGACGGCGAACTGGTGACCTTCCAAAGCTATGAGATGCATTCCTCGCTTTACGGAGACCACCACATCATCTCGCCGGATGACACATTCCCGCTCATTTATCGGGACAGCCCTGCGCGGCTGGTGGCGGATTGCGGCGTGCGCGCCATCGCGGTGCCGCACCACATCGGCTATACGCCGGGATACCGGGGCATCAATTGGGAACTGTACGACCAGAACATCTCGCCCTGCGTGGAGGTATGCTCCAAGCACGGCTGCGCCATGAGCGAAACGGCTCCCTATCCGTATTATCACGACATGGGCCCGCGGGATTCCCGCAACACGGTATACGCCGGATTGCGGCGGGGCAGCCGGTTCTGCTTTTTGGGCTCCACCGACCACCACGCCGGGTTCCCCGGCTCCTACGGCGACGGCCTGACGGCTGTTTTGGCAAAGGAGAAAAGCCGGGAGGCCATTTGGGAGGCGCTGCTTTCGGGCCGTGCCTACGCGGTGACGGGCGACCGGATCGAATGCGATTTTACCGTCAACGGCCAGGGCCTGGGCGAGACGGTGCGCGGCGCAAAGAGAAAGCTGCGCTGCGCCGTAAAGGGCGAATACTGGGCCGACAAGCTGGTGATCTATAAAAACTGCAGACCGCTGGCGGTTTTGTGCGGCGAACAGCTTCGCCCGAAGCCTGCCCGTGCGTACAAGCTGCGGGTGGAGATGGGCTGGGGAAACAGCGAGGAGCTGACGCGCTGGGCCGGGCGCATTACAACCGACGGGCGGCTGGCCGGCGCGAACCTGTACCTGCGGGGCCGCAGCCTGCTTTCGCCCACAAACCACGACGGAAGCCCTGTCGAGGTAAACGAGATCGACAACCGTGTGCTGGAACAGGACACGCAGGCCTTTGCCTGGCAGTGCGAGACCGTGCGCAACAAGAGCACGCTGCACCCCCAGACGGACGCCGTCGTTGCCGAGATAGAGGGCGGGCCGGACACTGTGGTAAACGTGACGGTAAACGGCCGTACGCACACGGCGTCCATCGCGCAGCTTTTGGACGGCGGCGTAACCTGGCACGTGAAGCCCTGGCATTCCGAGGCGGTAAAAATTCATGCCGCCGTGCCGGACAGCGCCTATGAAATGGTGCTGGAGGCAGAGGACGAGGGCAGCGGGGGCATGGATGTGTATCATGCGGAATTTGCCCAGAAGAACGGCCAGTGGGCGTTTGTCTCGCCCATATACGCCGGGCTGTAAAGAAGAGGCCCGGCGCAGACGCAAAACGGAAAAAACCGCCGCTCGGGACGGCGCACGCTGTACCCGGCACGGAAAAACAAGAAAGAGGGTAAACACAATGTCTATCGCGATTGTAAAAAAGGAAGAAATGGCGCCTCAGTATGACGCAAACGGATTTTCCCGCATGGAAATGCTGCCCGGAACGTTCCCCGGCGCCCACAACTACAAATGCTTTTTGAAGGCCGGGCATGATGTGCAGCCGGAAAAATATGCAGATAAGACCGCAGTGTACTGCTTTACAGCCGGCAAGGGCTATGTCACCACGGATAAGTTCGCCCGCAACGTCACCGAGCTGGCTTTCTTTGTGCCGGATTTTGACAACGGCGATTTTACCATTCACGCCGTCGAGGATCTGGAATTCCTGTGCCTGGTGCTGGATATGACAGAGGGAGACCACAAAAATTATGCGGCGTGCCACACAACGCTGCCGATCTTCCGTTCCTTCTCTGAGACGCATGAGTATACGCAGGACTGCAAGGGCCCCCACACCCGCAGCTGGCAGGTGCTGTACTCCGGCGAGGTAGGCCGCAATCTGCTGGGCGTGGTGAAAGCCGTGGGCGAAGGCACTGTGGAAAAAGGCCATCCCGCGGTGGACCAGTGGAACTACGGCCTGGACAATGCCGATTTCACGCTGACGGTGGAAAACGAGAGCGTGGCCCATCATGCGGGCGACTGGAGCTTCGTGCCCGCCGGGCTGGACCATTCCCTGACGGCGGAGCCGGGCAAGGAAGTGGCGTACATCTGGTTCGAGCGCTTCGTGAAAGAGCGGGAGGCCTGAATTTCTGCAGCGGCAGAAAAAAAACAGAAACGGCGGGATGCGCTCCGGTGCGCCCCGCTCATCCATCAGGCTGTTTCAAGGCAATAGCTTGCCTTGGGGCGGCCTGATGCCAAAAGGGGACGAAGTGATGGAAGTACGGAAACTGAAAACGGTAATCGCAGGCTGCGGAAAGATATTCCCCATGCATGCCGTACCGGTCTCCAGGGACCCGCACGCCGTGCTCACGGCGGTGTGCGATGTGAAGCCCGAGCGTGCCGGGGCTGCGGCGGAGCGCTTCGGCTGCCGGGCGTATACGGATTTTGAAGTGATGCTGGAGCAGGAAAAGCCGGATGTGGTGCATATCTGCACGCCGCACTATCTGCATGCGCCGCTGGCGTGCCTTGCCATGGAGCACGGCTGCCATGTGCTGACAGAAAAGCCGATGGCCATTGCGCTGGCGGACGCGCGCCGTATGCTGGACACCGCGGCCGCCACAGGCAGAACGCTGGGCGTCATTTTCCAGAACCGCTATAACGCGGGTTCCCAGCTCATCCGCCGTTGTCTGGACAACGGAGATTTGGGCGAGGTGCGCGCGGCGCGCGTGCTGCTGACATGGGACCGCTCACCGGAATATTATTCCCAAAGCGACTGGAAAGGCACCTGGGATAAAGAGGGCGGCGGCGTCATCATCGACCAGGCCATCCATACGCTGGACCTGATGCGCTGGTTCATCGGCCGTCCGGTGACAGGCGTACAGGCCAGCCTGGCCAACCGCACGCACCCGGATATTCCGGTGGAGGACACAGCCGAGGGACGGGTGGAATTTGAAGGCGGTGCGTACGGCGCCTTTTATGTGATGAACCACTACTGCACAGACGAGCCGGTTCGTCTGGAGCTGGCGTGCACCCGGGGCAAAGCCGTTATGGAAGGGCCCAAGGCGCGGGTGGAGCTGAACAACGGCCTCACCTGCCTTGCGGACAACGACCCGGCACAGATGTTTGAATACGGGGACGTCAAGCAATATTGGGGCACCAGCCATGTCAAGCAGATCGGTAACTTTTATCAGAGCCTGCTGGGGCTTGCGCCCATGTATGTCACCGCGGAAAACGCCTTTTTGACACAGGAAATGATCTGCGCCCTGTATGAGCACGGCCGCAGGCATTTTGTAAGGGAAGTACGATGAAGGTCATCTATTTTGATATCGACACGCTGCGGCCGGACCATTTGTCCTGCTGCGGGTATGGGCGGCCGACGCCGCACATCGACGCGCTGGCGGCGGACGGGGTGCGTTTTTCCCGGGCGTATGCTTCCAACACGCCCTGCATGCCGGCCCGCGCAGCGCTGTTTACCGGGTGCTTCGGCGTGGTCAACGGCGTGGAGACCCACGGTACGGCTGCACTTTCCGTGGCCACGCCGCCGGAAACGGCCCTGCCCCGTGTACTGTCCTGGGAGGGCGTGCACACGGCGGCGGTTTCTTCGTTCGGGCGGCATCCTGCGCCATGGTTTTACAATGGATTTTCCCATGTGATCGACCCCTCCTACCGCTGCCGTGCGGAAAATTTCCAGCGCTTTCCGGGCGCCGCGGTGAATGAGGCGGCAATGGATTTTCTGGACGGCTTTTGTGGGGAAGACCTTTTCCTGCATCTGCATTACTGGGATCCTCACGGGCCGCTGTCCCCGCCGCCGGAATGGATCGACCGCGGCTATGAGCCGGACACCTCCGCCGTAACCGATGAACAGCTCACCCGGCTGGCCGCATCTCCGCTGTACCGGGGCGGCCGGCATACGGGCGTGCGCAGCCGACGGGAGCTGGCGGAGCTGCTTCGCCTGTATGACGCCGAAATCCGCTATACCGACCATCTGGTAGGGCAGATGTGCGCATACCTGAAAAAAAGAGGCTGGTATGACGACTGTGCCGTGATACTGAGCGCGGACCACGGCGAGCAGTATGGAGAGGGGCAGATGATCCTGGAGCACGGCACGGTGCATGACAGCTGTATCCATATCCCGATGCTGCTCAAGCTGCCGGGCGGCGCCCACAGGGGCGAGGTGTGCGCCCATCCTGTGTATGGGCTGGACATCGCGCCTGCCGCGGCGCGCTTTTTCGGCGTGGCCGCACCGGAGATGTGGCACGGTACAGCGCTACAGGACACGCTGGACGGAACAGCGGCGCCCCGGGAATATCTTGTGTGTGAGCACGGGCTGTATACCTGCCAGAGGGCGGTTTTACAGGACGGCTGGAAGATGGTGCATACCTTCAGCCCCGGCCTGTGGGATTTTGCAGAATATGCCCTGTATCATACGGAAGAGGACCCGCGGGAAACGGCGGATGTAAAGGCCCGGTATCCGGAGGTGCTGGCGCGGATGCAGGCGCTGGAGGCGGAATGGCTGGAGCGCACGCTGCACGGCGCGCCGGACCCGCTTGCACGGCTGGGCGCTGAAAATGCACAGCACGGCCTGCGTGTTGCCCGGGAGGTGACCCGGCGCCTGCGTGCGGACAAGGAGCAATAACCGGCTGCCAAAGGGGCAAAAGGGTGCGGAAAGCTGAACGCTTTCTGTACCCTTTTTCTATTGACAAACCTTAAAAAAAGCAGTAAGATATGGTTCGTCCCCTAACAAACGGGGCATAGCTGGCGCTTAAAATTCAAGAGCCGCGGGCGGCAGCCCGCATGGCCGCGTCGGGCCGCACTGCCTGTCGCAGGGCGGCCGAAGAGACTGCGGCTGATTTTTTTGAGCCGAATTGTTAGCGTCATAACAAATAATACAGAAAGGCTCCTCGGAGCCGGAGAGAAAGGGGTATCTTTTTATGCTGAGCGTTTTGGCCAAAAGCATCCGCGAGTACAAGAAGCCTTCGCTGCTCGCGCCGCTGTTGGTCTCGGGCGAGGTGGTGATGGAGTGCATCATCCCGTTTGTCACGGCGAATCTGGTAAACCAGATCAAAGCCGGGTGCTCCATCGGCGTCATTGTGCAGTACGGCGCGGTGCTGGTGGTGATGGCTGGGCTGTCGCTCACCTTCGGCGCACTGGCGGGCAGCGCCTGCGCCACCGCAAGCTGCGGCTTCGCGCGCAATCTGCGCAAGGACATGTTCTATAAAATACAGGATTATTCTTTCGAGAACATCGACAAGTTTTCGGTGTCCAGCCTTGTGACACGCATGACCACCGATGTGACCAACGTGCAGATGGCATATATGATGATCGTGCGCACGGCCATCCGCTGCCCTCTGATGCTGGTGTTTTCGTTTGCGATGGCGTTTATCATGGGCGGCAAGATGGCGGTGATCTTCCTGCTGGTCATCCCGGTGTTGGGCGTGGGGCTGGCGCTGGTGGTGCGCAGCACGATGCCGCTGTTCAAGCGCGTGTTCAAAAAATACGACGCGTTGAACAGCTCTGTGCAGGAAAACATCAAAGGTATGCGCGTCGTGAAGTCCTATGTGCGCGAGGAATATGAAAAACAGAAATTCGGCGCGGCGGCAGCAGACGTCCAGCGGGACTTCACGAGAGCGGAGCGCATCCTTGCTTTCAACAACCCGCTCATGCAGTTCTGTGTGTATGCGGTGATGGTGTTCGTGCTGTCCTTCGGCTCGTATACGGTCATCACCAGCCGCGGCCTTGCGCTGGATGTGGGCCAGATGTCCTCCATGCTCACGTACAGCTTCCAGATATTGATGAGCCTGATGATGCTCTCCATGGTGTTCGTGATGATCACCATGGCCAGTGAATCGGCTCAGCGCATCGTGGAGGTGCTGTGCGAAGAGAGCACGCTGCAAAGCCCGGAAAACCCTGTGCGCGAGGTGAAGGACGGCTCCATCGATTTTGATAATGTGAGCTTCAAGTACGCAAAGACGGCGGAGCGCATGGCGCTTTCCGGCATTGACCTGCACATTCGTTCCGGCGAGACCATCGGCATTATCGGCGGCACGGGCTCGTCCAAATCCACGCTGATCCAGCTCATCTCCCGTCTGTATGACGCCACTGAGGGCGCTGTGCGCGTGGGCGGTGTGGATGTGCGCAGCTACGACCTGGAGGCTCTGCGCGACCAGGTAGCCGTGGTGCTGCAGAAAAACGTGCTGTTCAGCGGTTCCATCCGGGAAAATCTGCGTTGGGGAAACAAGGACGCCACCGATGCAGAGATGGAGGAGGCCTGCCGCCTGGCGCAGGCGGATGAGTTTATCCGCCAGTTCCCGGACGGCTACGACACCCATATCGAGCAGGGCGGCGCCAATGTTTCCGGAGGGCAGAAGCAGCGCCTGTGCATTGCCCGCGCGCTGCTGAAAAAGCCCAAGATCCTGGTCCTGGACGATTCAACCAGTGCCGTGGATACGCGCACCGACGCACTGATCCGCCAGGCGCTGCGCCGGTATATACCCGAAACGACAAAGATCATCATTGCCCAGCGCATCGCCTCCGTACAGGACGCGGACCGCATCGTCGTCATGGACGGCGGCGCGGTGAATGCCGTGGGCACCCATGCGGAGCTTATGAAAACAAACAAGATCTACCGCGAGGTGTATACCTCTCAGAACAAGGCAGGTGACGACGATGCCGAATAAAGGAACCGCAAAGCGCCGCGCGCCCAAGGGCGTGCTGGGCCGTCTCATCCGCACGCTGTTCGGTTTTTATCCGGTGCTGCTGCCCGTTACCGTGGCGTGCATCCTGTTCAACGCCGTCGTCAGTTCGGTGCCGTCCATCTTCATGCAGAACGTCATTGCCGCCGTGGAGCAGAGCTGGCAGAGCGGCGATTGGTCCGCCGTATCCGGCCGCATTTTGGGACTGGTGGCGTTGCTGGCGGTGTTTTATGTCCTCAGCCTGGCAGCGGGTGTTGTATATACTCAGCTCATGGCCGTCATCACGCAGGGCTCGCTGGAAAAAATGCGCGAGAAGATGTTCAACGGCATGCAGGACCTTCCCATCCGCTATTTCGATACCCACAATCATGGCGATATCATGAGCTATTATACCAACGATATCGACACGCTGCGCCAGATGATCAGCCAGAGCTTTCCGCAGCTGCTGATCTCCGCCGTAACGGTGATAACGGTGTTCAGCATCATGCTGTATTACAGCATCTGGCTGGCCGCCGTGGTGGTGCTGGGCGTGGTGTGTATGGTGCTTGTGGTGCGCAGGATCGGCGGCGGCTCCGCCAAATATTTTGTACGCCAGCAGCAGGCGTTGGGCCGTACCGAGGGCTACATTGAGGAAATGATGAACGGTCAGAAGGTCGTTAAGGTGTTCTGCCACGAGCAGGAGGCCAAGCGCGCCTTCGACGCCATCAATGATGCCCTTTTTTCCGACGCCGAAAAAGCCAACCGCTACGCCAACATGCTCATGCCCATTCTGAACAACATCGGGAATGTGCTGTATGTGGTGGTGGCGCTGGCCGGCGGAATTCTGCTGCTGAGCGGAGCGCCCAACCTGAGCATTTCAGGCCTGGCGTTCAGCATCAGCATCGTGGTGCCGTTTCTGAACATGACGAAGCAGTTTTCCGGCAATGTCAGCCAGGTGTCCAATCAGATCAATTCCATCGTCATGGGCCTGGCCGGCACGCAGCGCATTTTTGCGCTCATCGACGAGCATCCGGAAGCCGACGAGGGCTATGTGACGCTGGTGAACGCGAAAGAGGGGGCGGACGGCACGCTGGAGGAGTGCGCGGCGCGCACAAATGTATGGGCCTGGAAGCATCCGCATGGCGACGGAACTACCACCTATACCCGCCTGACCGGCGATGTGCGTCTGTTTGACGTGGATTTCGCCTACGAAGAAGGCAAAACGGTGCTGCATGATGTGACGCTGTATGCAAAGCCCGGCCAGAAGGTGGCTTTTGTGGGCTCCACCGGCGCGGGCAAGACGACCATCACCAATCTCATCAACCGTTTTTACGATATCGCGGACGGCAAGATCCGCTATGACGGCATCAATATCAATAAAATAAAAAAGGCAGACCTGCGCCGAAGCCTGGGCGTTGTGCTGCAGGATACCAACCTGTTCACCGGAACGGTGATGGACAACATTCGCTACGGGCGCCTGGACGCCTGTGACGAGGAGTGCATCGCCGCGGCCAAGCTGGCGGGGGCGCACGATTTCATCACGCGCCTGCCGCAGGGCTATGATACGCCGCTGAGCGGCAACGGCGCAAGCCTGTCCCAGGGCCAAAGACAGCTGCTGGCCATTGCCCGTGCGGCGGTGGCGGACCCGCCCGTGATGATCCTGGACGAGGCGACCAGCTCCATCGACACCCGCACCGAGGCCATTGTACAACGGGGCATGGACGCGCTGATGACGGGCCGCACGGTGTTTGTCATCGCACACCGGCTGAGCACTGTGAAAAACGCCGACGCCATCATGGTGCTGGACCACGGACGCATCATTGAGCGCGGTACGCACGACGAGCTGCTGGCCCTGAAGGGGACTTATTACCAGCTTTATACCGGCGCGCTGGAACTGGATTGAAGCGCGCGGAAAACACCGGCAGGCGCGCCCCGCTTCGTGCGGAGCGCGCCTGCTTTTTTTGCAGGGCGGGCGATGCTTGCAAAGCGCGGTGCCCGGCGGCTATAATAAGATGTATTTACCACGGAAAGGGGCGGTTTTATGGAAACTGTCGTGGGCGTTTTCGCTCATGTGGACGCGGGCAAGACGACGCTTTCGGAGCAGCTTTTGTACCGGGGCGGCACGCTGCGGCGCGCCGGGCGCGTGGACAGCGGCGACACCTGTCTGGACCATGACGTCATCGAGCGCAGCCGCGGCATCACGGTATTTGCCGACGAAGCGGCGTTTACGGCCTGCGGGCTTCCGTTCCGCTTAATCGACACCCCGGGCCACGCGGATTTCAGCGGCGAGATGGAGCGCAGCATCTGGGCCGTGGACTGCGCGGTATTGGTGGTAAGCTGTGTGGAGGGCGTACAGGCCCATACGGAGACCGTCTGGCGGCTGCTGCGGCAAAACGACGTGCCCGTGGTGTTTTTTCTGAACAAGGCGGACCTGCCCACCGCTGATGCTGCCGGAACGCTGGCGGCGGTACGCGCACGCCTGGGGGCGGATGTGCTGGCGTGCGGGCCGGATTTCTGCGCGGCGGACATTGGAGAGGCCTTGGCGGAGGAGCTGGCCGCGCGGGACGAAACGCTGATGGAGGATTATCTTGTCCGCGGCTATGACGCGCAGGCCGCCCGGGAGCGCGGCGCCGCACTGGTGCGGGCGGGGCTTGTTTGTCCGGCAGTGGTGGGCGCGGCTCTGAACGGCACAGGCGTTGACACGTTGCTGAACGTATTGGCGGCGTTCTGCGCCGCACCGCAGGAAGAGGCCGGAGACGCGCTTTTCCGCGCCCGTGTGTACAAGGTGCGTCATGAGAAAAACGGCGGCCGCATCGTGTTTTTGAAGGTGTTGGCAGGGCGTCTGCGCCCCAAAGAGAATGTGGCCTGCCCGGAAAAGGGCGGGACTGCGTATTACAAGGTGAACGGGCTGCGGGCATACAGCGGCGGAAAAAGCGCGCCGCTGGCCGAAGCGGGGCCTGGCACGCTGTGCGCCGCCGCCGGTCTGGGCCGGGTGATGCCCGGGGATGTTGTGGGGGCGGATGCCCGGCCGGGTATGCCGCCCGCACTGCGGCCGCTGCTTTCCGCCCAGGTATTGGCAGGGCCGGAGCTTCCGCCCCGCCGCCTGCTGGAGCTGCTGCGTGAGGTGGAGGACGAGGAGCCGCTGCTGGGCGTGGAATTCAGCGAAGAGCTGCAGCGTGTGAACGTTCAGGTGATGGGAGAGGTCCAGCTGGAGGTACTGCAGGCCGTGCTGCGGGAGCGGTACGGCGCAGAGGTATCGTTCGGCCCCTGCGGCGTGCTGTACAGGGAAACCATCGCAAACGCCGTAGTGGGCTGCGGCCATTTCGAGCCGCTGCGCCATTATGCCGAGGTACACCTGCGCCTTTCGCCGGGCGCGCCGGGAAGCGGCATAACGTTTGACAGTGAATGCCATACCGATGTGCTGGCACAGAATTGGCAGAATCTCATCCGCACCCACGTTCTGGAAAAGAGCCACCGGGGCGTGCTTACCGGCGCGCCGCTGACAGACGTGCGCGTGACGCTGCTGGCCGGGCGCGCCCATCTGAAGCACACCGAGGGCGGGGATTTCCGCCAGGCCGTATACCGTGCGGTGCGCCAGGGGCTGATGCAGGCGGAAAGCGTGCTGCTGGAGCCATGGTATTCTTTCACGGCAGAGGCGGATGCGGCACTGGCGGGGCGTATCCTGTCCGACATACCGCGTATGGGCGGCCGGTATGAAGCGCCTGTGACAGGCCGCAACGGCCGGGTGGCTGTGACGGGTACATGCCCTGTGGCACAGATGCAGGCCTATGCCCGGGAGCTGACCGCGCTGGGCAAGGGACGGGCGCAGCTTTCGTTGGCGTTCGAGGCATATCATCCCTGTACGCCCGCACAGCAGCAGCACCTGGCCGAACAAACCGGCTACGACCCGGAGAGGGATGTGGAAAACACGCCGGATTCCGTATTTTGCAGCCACGGAGCGGGGTATCCCGTCAAATGGAACGAGGCACCGGCCCAAATGCACATCCAGTTAAAATAAAAGCAGCCGGGACCTGAACCGCCGTTCGCCCACGGGAGGCAGGCGGAGGAAAGAGAGATTCACCATTGTCACAGGGAGGGAATTATGACAGATCACAGGGCGTGGGCCAAAATGCTTGCGGAAAAGGCGCTGGCGCGTTTTGGTGCGCGGGTATGGTTTATGGGGCTGCAGGGCAGTGTCCGGCGGGGTGCGGCCACAGAGAGCAGCGACATTGATTTTGTGCTCATTTTGGACAGGCTGGACACGGCCGACCTGTCGGCTTACCGGGAATTGGTGCGCAGCATGCCGGACAGCGAAAAGGCCTGCGGCTTTGTTTCAGGCAGGAAAGAGCTGCTGGCTTGGCCCCGGGCGGACCTGTTCCAGTTTTACCATGACACAGAGGCGCTGTACGGTTCACTTTCGGAGGTGGGCGCGCTGTTGTGCCCGCGGGACGCGCGTGGCGCCCTGCACATGGGCGCGGCGAATGTATATCACGCGGCGTGTCACAGCTTTTTGTTCGAGGATGCCTCCGCCAATCTGCCTGCGCTGTACAAGGCCGCGTTTTTTGTCCTGCAGGCGCAGGCCTTTGCCGCGTCGGGCGTGTACTGTGAGGACGCCGCCGCGCTGGAGCGGCATCTGCCCGACGCGGACAGCCGGGCCGTGCTGGCGGGGCGCGGGCAAAAGGCATTCACGCCGCAGGAGGCGCCGGAGCATTATGCGCTGCTGGTGCGCTGGGCCGGGGCGGTTTTGCGCGCTTCAGCGGTTGGGCAGGATGCGCGAGATGCGGTAAATTATAGAATAAACGGCTTACAAAACAGGTAAGAGGAAACATTCCTCTCGCTGTGTATCGTATAAGGAGGCTTAAAGTTGCAGGCAAAGTTCACAATACAATACGGCGAATTTGCTGTGGCGCAGTATTTATCAGACAACATAAAGAATGCGTCAGTGTTTGTTCCCACATCGGCGCAGGAAAAAGGAATCGACCTGTTACTGTATAAATTCTGTAGTGGGGTGAATCTGGTCAATACGATTCAGGTCAAGATGTCAAGAGCCTATCGTCACCCAAATAAGAGATATCAAAATATGCTTTGGTTCAACCGATTCACGCCCCAAGATAATGCGGATTGGTTTATTTTGCTTGGACTCTATGCACAATTCCCCTCTGAACCAGATACACCAAGTAAAGCAATTCGGTGGGAAGAAATCATGCTTGCGTTCAAAAACAAAGAAATGAAGCATTTTATGGAGGAGGTCCGGTTCAAATCAGATCCGGAACGGGCAGATAAAATGTTTGGCTTTAGTTTTAACAGTAGAGATGAGATAAGACAAACAAGGGGTTATGCAGAAGAAAGAGATATGAGCGCATATCTGATAGAAAACAGAATAAAGGAGATAGAAAACTCGTTCAAATAAAAGGGGACGTATCTATTAAGAGGTAAGGAACGTCAGCTCTCCCACCGAGAGCGCCGGCTGCAGCGCTTTATTGATGGCCAGCGCCAGCAGCGTCGCGCCCCGGCGGATGATGGCGTCGATGTCCTTGGGCGTCACCACCAGCGGGCGTTTTGCGCCCAGCATCGTGTCGGCCTCCATAACGGTGGGCACGCCTACGGCTACCACGGGCACGCCCAGCGTCTGCTGCGTGAGCGGCGGCGCAGTGTGGGGCGAAAGCCCTGCCGTGGAAAGCTGGACGCTGCATCCCAGCCGGCGCACGTCCGAGGTACACAGGCTGTCCACACACACAACGGCCGCCGGCTCCAGCCTGCGCACCACGCTTTGCAGAAGCTCGGCTGTGGCAAGGCCTGTATTGCCCTCTACCCCCGGTGAAAACGCGGCTACGGGCCGCAGCGCTACATCGTCCCCGGCGTCCGGGTGTTCGCACAGATGGCGTGTGACGAACACGCGGTCCGCGGTTTCGGGGCCAAGGGCATCCGCGGTGACGGCCCGGTTGCCCACTCCGGCTACCAGGACAAGCCCCTCCTTGGGCAGAAGCGCGCGCAGCTGGCTGGCAATGGCCCATACATAAGCCTCGTTGCGGTCGTCGATGGCGGCGAACTGGGGCATATCCAGCGTGATGTACCGTCCTTTGGGGCGGCGCAGGCCGCTGCGCTCAATCTCCACCCGCGTCAGGCCGATGCCCGACGCGGTGGCCGTGAAGGTCTTGACGCCGCGGGGGACGCTCCCGCGGGATTCGGGATACAGTTCGGCGGCGATATCCGTGTATACTGCCATGATATTCCTTCCTTTCGGGAGATAATGCGCCTGTTTGGGCGCTTTTTTCAAAAAAAGGCTTGCCTTGCGGGGCAAAAAGTGGTATTATAAATTGCACTGTTATGGGTATTAAGGAGGTGGTACGATGCCTAATATTAAGTCGCAGAAAGACCGTGTGGTGCAGGCGAAAAAAGAGGCTCTGCACAACAAAGCGATCAAGTCCAACCTGAAAACAGTCGTCAAGAAGGCAGACGCCGCCATTTCCGCCGGCGCCGCCGACAAAGACGCTGCTGTGAAGGCTGCTGTCGTCGCGATCGACAAGGCCGCGGCGAAAGGTGTGCTTCACAAGAACACGGCTTCCCGCAAGGTTTCCCGTCTGGCCAAGGCCGCAGACAAAGCCGGCAAGTAAGCTACGCTTTCAAATAAACCCGCTGTTCGTCTGAACAGCGGGTTTTTTGTCGTGCCTTGGCCGGGTTCTGCGCCCGGCGCAGCGGGGTCAGCTCTGGTCCCGGCTTTTGCCCAGCAGCGCGGCCAGAAAGCCCGCCGTCAACGAGGCTGTCACACCGCCCGCGGCGGCCGTAAAGCCGCCCGTCAGCGCGCCCACAAGGCCGCTCTGCGCCACAGAATCCATTACGCCCTGGGCCAGCAGGTGCCCGAAGCCGATGAGCGGCACCGTGGCGCCCGCGCCTGCAAAATCAACCAGCGGATCGTACCAGCCCAGCGCGCTGAGCACCACGCCCGCCACAACGTACAGCACCAGAATGCGCGCGGGGGTAAGCTTGGTCAGGTCGATGAGGAGCTGGCCTACCACGCAGATCAGCCCTCCCACAAGAAACGCCCATACAAAATTCATCGCACGCCGCCTCCTTTTTCCGTTTCCTCCGGCAATTCGGAAGAAAGCTCGATCAGATGGGCGACGCCCGGGATGCTCTCGCCCTGTAAAAACGTAGTTTGGCTCATCAGCGCGCCGGTGGAGAGGAACAGCACGCGCTTCATGCGGCCCTCGCGCAGCGCGGGCAGCACGTGGCAGCACAGAACCGTGGCGCTGCAGCCCGCGCCGGACCCGCCCGCCTGAACGTTCTGCGCGTCCCGGTCGTATACCAGCAGGCCGCAGTCCTGATGGTTTTCCAGCGGCAGACCTTCCTCCTTGAGCAGCTGCAGCAGCAGCGTGCGGCCCACAAAGCCCAGGTCCCCGGTGAAAATGGCGTCAAAGTGCTCCGGTTTTTCGCCCGTATCGGCGAAGTAGCGCAGGATCGTTTCACAGGCGGCCGGGGCCATGGCCGCGCCCATATTGTTGATGTCGGTGACGTTATAATCCCGCACGCGGCCGAATGTGACGGCGCGCACATAGGGCGGGCCCCCGGCCGGAGCCAGGATGGCGGCGCCCGCGCCCGTTACCGTCCACTGGGCTGTGGGCGTGCGTTTGCCGCCATAGTCCAGCGGCGTGCGGAACTGGCGCTCCGCCGCGCAGAAATGACTGCTGCTCATGGCAGCGGCATACTGCATGTGGCCGCCTGCCACCATGCACGCGGCCAGGCCAAAGCCTTCGGCCATGGTGCTGCACGCGCCGTACAGGCCCAGGTACGGGGTGTCGAACCCGCGCATCGTATAGGCCGACGCGGTGCACTGGCACTGCAGGTCGCCCGCGAACACGGCGTCCAGCGCGTCCGCCTGCAGACGGCCTTTTTTCAGCGCGGCCTCCAGACAGTAGCGGGCAAAATCGCTCTCGGCCTTTTCCCAGGTCTTTTCGCCGCACAGGGTGTCGGCGATGAGCATATCAAAGGCGTCTGCCAGAGGGCCTTCCGCCTCTTTTTTGCCGCCCACGGCCGCATATGCGACGGCGCTGGGCGGAGCTTCAAACAGAATGGTGTCTCCCTTACGCATGCGTTACCCTCCCATCAGCGGGCGGATGAAATGGTAGATCACGCCCCACACAACGCTGGCCAGCATGCCGTAAACGATGACAGGCCCTGCGATGATGAACATTTTTGCACCCACGCCGGAGACAAGCCCCTCGTTGCGGAATTCGATGGCGGGGGCGACGACCGCGTTGGCAAAGCCTGTGATGGGTACCAGTGTACCGGCGCCGGCCTTGGCGGCCAGCTTCTGGTACCAGCCCATTGCTGTGGTAAAGGCCGACAGGCCGATGAGCGTGGCGCTCGTCAGTGTGCCAGCGTCGGTAAGTGTGAAGCCCAGGGCCGCATACAGCGTGCGCAGGCCCTCGCCCAAAAGGCAGATGGCGCCGCCCACGAAAAACGCCCACAGGCAGTCCTTCAAAAGCGGCGAGGGCGGCGACGCGGCCTTGCGCATCTCGTCGTATTTTTTTGCGTCCAGTTTCATTTTTCTGTCGCTCCTTCTGCGAAACATATTTGCGGCGGCCGTTTTCATACTGTCCCCAAAGCCTTGTTGGATGCGTTCCGGCCCGGGAAGGCATAGGATCTTACGGCAGTGGTAAAAGTGTTTGCAGACGCGGGGCGGAATATGTGCGCGCAAACGCGAAAAAACAGGGCGGGACGCGCTTCGGCATATCCCGCCCTGTTTCGCGGAAAAAAGCGGCGCGCCGCTCCCCGAAAAGGGAGGCGGCGCGCCTGTTGGTTTGATTTGAGCAGGTGAACCTACCAGTTGTTCACTGCGTGCTCGGCAAAAGCCTGCAGATCGTCGATCTGCAGCACGGTGCCGTCGTCCAGCACGGCTCTGCCTGAAAAGCCGCCGAACATCTGGTGGCAGCAGTTGTCCACGAACAGCACTTTCATGCGGGTGGTGCGGTCATAGCACGGCGTCAGGGTCAGGTCCAGGCGGCCCTCGTCGTCATACAGCCGCCAGGGCTTCATGTATTCGGTGTCCAGGTCAAAATGCACGCGGCCCAGCTTATGGTATTTCCCGTTGTAGAACAGCATGTTTTCGGTGGCCTGGCTGGTGTTGCCGAAGCCGGTTCCCAGGTTGAAACCGAAAATTTTGCCGTCCACTGTGCCGGTGCCGTTGGACCAGTACCATTCATTGTGGAACGGCCACACGCCGCGCCCCCAGTCCAGCAGGCCGAAAGCGCCGTCTCCGAAAATGTATTCCTTTCCTCCGCATACCGCCCGGCCGCGGGCCGTCATGCAGTTGATCTTGTGGTTATAATAGAACGCTGTTTTGTATTCATCAAAGGGGATATGGATGACCAGAGAATAGGGGTTTTTGCGCTCCAGCGTGATGTTCGCTTCAAAATCCGGCGCGGAAAACGAAAGGTAACGCGTGTCGCCCTCCACTTTAAAGCGCAGGTGCACGCCGCCTTTGTCGTAGCATATATCGCTGTCCTGCTCGGCGTTTTCAGGCAGATGCAGGCTGCCGAAGGGCAGGGCGAGCAGCTTGCTGATATTGGCGATGACTTCACCCGTTTTGAAGTTGAACAGCATCACCGCTACCTGGCCCGCATAAGAGGCATGGCCATATGTAAACTGGAGACACTTTTCGCCGTCGGACACCTGATAGAAGTCCCATTCCTTGATGCGGTAGAACGGGGCTTTGATATCTGCGCGGCGGTAAGTACAAATGGACCGTTCCGAATAGCCGGGCGTGATGACGCCGTGTTCGTCCAGCACGGGGCCGGGCGTGGTGATGTGGCGTTCCTGCATGCGTATTCCTCCCCCGGACGGACGCGTTTTGCCGCGCCGCCGCAAAAGCGTATTTTTAAAGAGCTTATTTACAAACAGTATAGCACACATCCGCCCATGCGGCGTAACAAATTTGTCGGCGGTTATTTGTGCTGTTTTGCGCGGGTACCATGTGCCGGTACATATACCAAAAAAGGGGCCCGCTTTGCACGGGCCCCATGAAAGGAGGTCGGGCCGGAAAAAGAACGGCCCGGGATTCAGTTTTGGGCGGCGCTTATTCGCCGTAGTAAGCTTCCCTGTACAGCTCCTTGATTTCGGACACCAGGGGATATACCGGGTTTGCGGTGGTGCACTGGTCCTCGAACGCCTTGTAGGAAAGCTCGTCGACCTTGCTCATGAACTCGGCCTCGCTGACGCCGCAGTCCTTGATGCAGAGCGGGCGCTCGGTGACGGTCATCAGTTCCCGGATGGCCTTCACAAGGCAGTCCACTGCCTCGGAGATGGGCGTGTCCGCGCTGCACAGGCCCACGCGGCGGGCGATCTTCGCATAGCGCTCGTCGGCCACATATTCCTTGTATTTCGGGAATGAGGCGAACTTGGTCGGTTTGGTAGCGTTGTATTTGATGACATACGGCAGCAGGATGGCGTTGGCGCGGCCATGGGGAATGTGGCACTCGGCCCCCAGCTTGTGCGCCATGGAGTGGTTCAGGCCCAGGAACGCGTTGGTGAAGGCCATGCCGGCGATGCAGGACGCGTTGTGCATCTTTTCGCGGGCCAGCGGGTCGCCGTTGTAGGATTTCTCCAGATAAGTGAACACCATTTCGATGGCGTGCAGCGCAAGGCCGTCGGTATAATCGCTGGCCATGACGGATACATACGCCTCAATGGCGTGGGTCAGCACGTCCAGGCCGGTGTCGGCCACGATGCTCTTGGGCATCGAGCGGGTGAACTGCGGGTCGATGATGGCCACGTCCGGCGTCAGGCGGTAGTCGGCCAGGGGATATTTGATGTTGCCGTTTTGCTTATCCGTAATGACGGAGAAGCTGGTGACCTCGGAGCCGGTGCCGGAGGTGGTGGGGATGGCGACCAGTTTGGCCTTCTGGCCCAGCTTCGGGAACTTGAACGCACGCTTGCGAATGTCCAGGAAGCGCTGGCGCAGGCCGTCGAAGCTGGTGTCCGGATGCTCGTAGAACAGCCACATGCCCTTGGCCGCGTCGATGGCCGAGCCGCCGCCGATGGCGATGATGACGTCCGGCTGGAAGGCGTTCATGGCCTTGACGCCGCGCATGATGCACTCAACGGACGGGTCGCTTTCCACGTCGGAGTAGATCTCGCTGTGGCAGTATTCCTCGCGCTTGCGCAGGTAGTACAGGACTTTGTCCACATTGCCCAGCTTCACCATCATCGGGTCGGTGACGATGAAGGCGCGGGAGATGCCCTCCATCTTTTCCAGGTACTGGATGGAATCCTCCTCAAAATAGATGCGGGGCGGCACCTTGAACCACTGCATGTTGACCCTCCTCTTGGCGATGCGCTTTTTGTTGATGAGGTTCACCGTCGTGACGTTCTGGGACACGCTGTTCTTGCCATAGGAGCCGCAGCCCAGCGTCAGGGAAGGCGTGTTGGTATTATAGATGTCGCCGATGGCGCCCTGGGAGGACGGGCTGTTCACAATGATTCGGCCCACGCGCATGGCCACGCCGTATTCATCGGCGATCTTCATGTCGCCGGTATGAATGACGGCGGAGTGGCCCAGGCCGCCCAGCTCCAGCATCTTGTTGGCGTAATCAAAGCCCTGCTGCTTGCTGTTTACAACAAAGTAGGCCAGCACCGGGGAAAGCTTTTCCTTCGCCAGCGGATGGTTTTCGTCCGGCGAGGAGATGGGCGCGATGAGGATCTTCGTTTTTTCGGGCACCTTCAGGCCGGCCTGCTCGGCGATCCAGTTTGCAGATTTGCCCACCAGCGGGCCGTAAACGCCCTTGCTGGGGTCCGGGAACATGAATTTCGTCAGCTTTTCCGTTTCTTCCTTGTTGAGGAAGTAGCAGTTGTTGGCCTTCATATAGTCTTCGAACGCTTTGGCGATCTCTTTGTCCACGATGACGGCCTGCTCGGAAGCGCAGATCATGCCGTTGTCGAAGGTCTTGGACATCATCAGGTCGGTGCAGGCGCGGTGCAGGTCCGCGGATTTTTCAATATAGCACGGCACGTTGCCCGGGCCGACGCCCAGCGCCGGTTTACCGCAGCTGTAAGCGGCCTTTACCATGCCGGGGCCGCCCGTGGCCAGGATGGTGGCCACGCCGGGGTGGTTCATCAGCGCCCCCGTCGCTTCGATGGACGGCGTGTCGATCCACTGGATGCAGTTCTCCGGCGCGCCGGCCTTCACAGCGGCCTCATATACGATGCGCGCAGCCTCGGCCGAGCACTTCTGCGCGGACGGGTGGAAACCGAAGATGATGGGGTTGCGCGTTTTCACGGCGATCAGGCTTTTGAACAGCGTAGTGGAGGTGGGGTTGGTGGTGGGGGTGACGCCTGCGATAACGCCTACAGGCTCGGCCACTTCCACATAGCCCTCCATCTCGTTCTCGTCCAGCACGCCCACGGTCTTTTCCTTTTTGATGTCGTGCCAGATATACTCGGTGGCAAACATATTCTTGATGACCTTGTCCTCGTACACGCCGCGGCCGGTTTCCTCCACGGCCATGCGGGCCAGCTCCTGGTGCTTGTCAAGGCCGGCCAGCGCCATCTCGTGCACGATGTGGTCGATCTGTTCCTGATCCAGCGTCAGGAATTCCTTCAAAGCTGCCTGGGCTTTTTCCACCAGGCCGTCGATCATTTTGTTCACAGGGTTCTCCACGGTCTCCACAGCGGGGGCCGGAGCGGTTTTGGCGGTCGTCTTTTTCTCTGCCATCAGTTTGTCCTCCCAAAGTTCATTGATATGGTTTGAACGGTTCGTTTTGTGATTTTAGGATGCTTTCTCACTGACACTATCATACCATATCGTTAAAAGTTTATCAATGTACAACACGACGAATGTTATAAGTTTAACAAAGTTCTTTTGTGCATTCTAACAAAAGAAGAGGAAAGAAGATTGTGAAAAATTTCTGCAGAACCGGCACGAAATGCGGGATATACCGCCGGCTTGTTTCGTTTTTGGATGTATTTGTGTATAATGAAAAGAAAACGGCGCCTTACGGCGCAAAAATAAATTGCAGGCGCGCCAAGCGCAGGGAGTAAAAAGCTATGGAATGGACAGACATCAAGACGACGGTGCCGGCGGTTTGGGCCGAAACAGCGGAGGCCATTGCCACGGGCATCTCGGGCGGCGGCATCTACATCGAGGATTACCGGGATCTGGAGGCCCAGGTGGAGGCCATTGCTCACGTTGACCTCATTGAGCAGGAACTGCTGGATAAAAGCCGGGATGAGGTAGCGGTGCACCTGTACATTGCGCCGGACGAGAATTTTGCGGAGATCGGAGAGCTGATGCGGGACCGCCTGGAGCGCGCCGAGGTGCCTTACCGGATGGAATACACGGGTGTGCGCCAGGAGGACTGGGAGACGGGCTGGAAGGCATACTACCACGCTATGGATATCGGCACACGGCTGGCTGTGGTGCCGAGCTGGGAAGCGTACGAGACGGACCGCGCGGTCATCACGCTGGACCCGGGAATGGCCTTCGGCACCGGCACGCACGAGACCACGGCCCTGTGCCTGGAAACGCTGGATGGCCTGGTGAAGGGCGGCGAGCGCGTGTTGGACATCGGCACGGGCAGCGGCATTCTTGCCATTGCGGCATTGAAATTGGGCGCGGCCAAAGCGGAAGGCGTGGACATCGACCCGATGTGCGTGCGCACGGCAGGCGAAAACGCGGCCCTCAATGGCGTGCAGAACGACCTTACGGTACTGGTGGGCGACCTTTCCGAAAAGGCCACGGGTGTATACGACGTCATCTGCGCCAACATCGTGGCCAATGCCATCATCCACCTGGTGCCGAACGTGCCCGCGCTACTGGCAAAGCATGGAACCTTTCTGGCCAGCGGCATCATCGACACCCGCAAGGATGAGGTGATCGCCGCGGTACAGGCCGCAGGCCTTGCACTGCGGGAGGTAAAGGAAAAGAACGGTTGGGTGGCGCTGGTGTGCGGCCACACAGGGCGGGAATAACTGCGCGCCAAGCACAAAGGCGGAAATACCGTGCATACGCCGGGTGCTAAATTATCTGCCACCGGGCTGAAATGGATTGCGTATGCCTGTATGCTGCTCGATCATTTTGCATACGCCTTTTTGTATTACCGCTCTCCTGCATGCATTGCGCTGCGCACCGCCGGCAAAATGGCGCTGCCTATTTTCTGCTTTCTTTTGGCGGAGGGCTATTGCCACACCAAAAGCGTGCGCCGCTATTTGATGCGGCTGCTGATGTTTGCAATGATTTCGCAGCCGTTTTACAGCAGCTTTTGCGGCTGAGTGTATACGCGCGAATGGAAATTTACGGTATTTTCGGGCGGAGGCAATGTGTTGTTTACGCTGTTTCTTGCGCTGCTTTCGCTTGTGGCATGGGAGCACATCAAGCCGTTGTTCGCACGGTGCGCCGCTTGCGCCGCCCTTTTCGTCTGCGCCGCTCTTCTTCCTTTGGATTGGGGCTGGTATGCGTTGGCCATTGTTTGGGGCTGCTTTTACATGCGCGACCGCAGCGGCCGCCCGGCTTTGCTGCTGTGCGGTATCTTTACGGTAATTGTCGCGTCGCTTTGGCTTGGCGCGCTGCCCAATTTGGGCTCGCAGTATCTGCAATTTTTCGGTGTGTTTTTTTCGCTTTTGCCAATGCGGCTGTACGACGGCACGCCCGGCGCCGGTGCGCGCGTGAAGTGGAGGTTTTACCTCATCTATCCGGCGCAGTTTATCTTAATTCCGCTGCTTGGCATGCGGCTTGCGCCTTAAACAGCGCACCGCAGTGCCGCGCCCTTGCGCCATAAATACACAGAAGGAGTTTTATTATGCCCCACCGTTATTTTACAACTGATATCTCCGGAGGCACGGCCGTGCTGTCGGGGGCGGACGCGCATCACCTGGCCCATGTGATGCGTGCCCGGCCCGGCGAGACCGTTACGCTTTGCGACGGCAAGGGCACGGACTATGCCTGCGCGGTGCGCGGCTTTGCCCCCGATACGGTAGAGCTGGAAATCCTTTCCAGCTCTACCAGCGTATCGGAGCCGGGCGTGCGGGTTACGCTATATGTGGGTTACCCAAAGCAGGATAAGCTGGAGACAATCGTCCAGAAGGCTGTGGAGCTTGGCGCCGTGCGGGTAGTGCCGTTTTTCAGCCGCTACTGTGTGGCTGCGCCAAAAAAGGAAGAGCAGAAAAACCTGCGCTATAACCGCATCGCCTTTGAGGCCGCCAAGCAGAGCGGACGGGGCGTGGTGCCGCAGGTGGAACTTCCGGTAACATACAAACAGATGCTCGCGGACGCAGCGCGCAACGACGCGGCGTTTTTTTGCTACGAGGCGGGCGGGGAGCCATTACTTAGCCGGCTGGGCGGCGCCGAGACCATCGGCCTCATCACCGGCAGCGAAGGCGGCTTTTCCCCCGAGGAAGCGGCCGCGGCCCGCGAAGCGGGATGCGTACAAATCGGCCTGGGGCCGCGCATCCTGCGTTGTGAGACCGCGCCGCTGGCGGCGCTCGCTGCGGTAATGACCCTGACCGGCAATTTACAATGACCTTCCCGCGCGCCGCCCGGCGTCTGCGGGCAGGCGAAAGGGAGTTTGTATTTTGCCTAAGAAAACTTTGGTCCTTATCCTCGCGCTGGTGCTTGTGGCGGCGCTGTTCGCAGGCTGCTGGGGCAGCTCCGGCAGTTCGTCCTCCAAGCCTTCGTCCAGCTCCTCCATGGCGCCCAGCTCCTCGTCTGTGACATCCGGCTCCGGCAGCATGTCCGGTTCCATGTCCGGCTCCATGAGCGGCGTTCCCGGCGACAGCGGCGCTGCCTCCGGCTCCGTTTCCGGCAGTATGTCCGGCAGCGGCGCGGGCGGCGCTTCTTCTTCCGGCTCCATGAGCGGTTCCTCCTCGGCTGCGGCACCCGCCGCAGCCCCGGCGGACGGCGACGGCTGGATGACGCGCCTTGTCAACGCCGGGAACCCTCTGCCCGAGGGCTTTACCGTGGAGACCGTGGACATCAGGGGATACGAAAACCGTCCTTTTGACAAGCGCGCGGCGGCGGACCTGGAGGCCATGCTGGCGGACGCCGAGGCGGCGGGCTGCAAGCTCTACTTAGTGTCGGGCTACCGCAGCGTGGAGCGGCAGACGGCGCTGTTCAAGCGCAAGACAAATTCCTTCATGGCGGAGGGCTTCAGCCGGGAGGAGGCCGAAAAACAGGCTGCCATGTGGGTGGCGCGCCCCGGCACCTCGGAGCATAACACGGGCCTTGCCGCAGATATCGTTTCGGCGGACTGGTATTCGAAGCACAGCGACCTGACGGCGGATTTTGAAGACACGCCGGAATTTGAATGGCTGTACGCCCACTGCGCGGACTACGGCTTCATCCTGCGCTACCCCAGGGGAAAAGAAAATGTCACGGGCGTGACGTATGAACCGTGGCATTATCGTTATGTAGGTAAGGATGCCGCGAAAGCCATCATGCAGGCGGGCGGCACCCTGGAAGAATACACCGGGGCGCATACCGCCTGATGCAGCGACGCGCCCGGGAAAACGGGGCGTGGATACGAGTGGCATTTATAAAAAAATACGCGGGCACGGTATTGGGCGCGGCGCTTCTGCTGGCGCTGGCCGTGTTCGGCATTACATATCGAAACGAGATCTGGGCCGTGCTGACGCAGCAGGATGCGCGGGATGCGTTTATTGCGTTTGTCCACGACAGCGGTTTTTTGGGCCTTCTGGCATTTTTGGGCCTGCAGGTGCTGCAGGTGGTGGTGGCCGTGCTGCCCGGCGAACCGGTGGAGCTGATGGCGGGGCTTTTGTACGGTACCTGGGGAGGGCTGGCCTTGTGCCTTTTGGGCGTGGGCCTTTCCAGCGCCGCAGTTTATTACTGCGTGCGTGCCGCGGGTGCCAGAGCCATCGACGCTTCCGTTCTGGCAAAATACCATTTTCTGCGGGACGAGGCACACGTGAAGTTCTTTTTGTTCCTGCTGTTTTTCATCCCGGGCACGCCCAAGGACGTGCTCATCTATCTGGGCCCGTTCCTGCCCGTCAGGCCCCATGCGTTTTTTCTCATCTCCACACTGGCGCGCATCCCGTCGGTGATCACCAGTACCTTTGCGGGCAGCCAGTTCGCCGAGGGAAGCTGGGACGTGAGCCTGGTGGTGTTCCTTGCCACCGGGGCTGTGGCGGGGCTGTGCGTGATTTTTCAGGACCGCATTCTGGCAGGCATTGCCGCGCTGAAGGGGAAATTCAGTCTGGAAAAGCACGGGGATTTGTGATATACTGCCTGTGGATTTCCCAGCAGAGAGCTGGGGACTGATTTTCCAGCAAACATAAAGGAGCGACAACGATGCGTGAATATAAGATCCTGACGGATTCCACCACGGACCTTTCGCCGCAGCTTGTGGCGCAGACGGGCGTTACTGTACTGCCCATGACCTATACCATCGGCGAAAAAAGCTATCGGAACGACCCTGAGGAAACAGACCTTTCTTCCGGGGACTTTTACGATATGCTCCGCGGCGGGGCTATGTCCACCACCAGCCAGATCAATGTGGAGACATTCCGGGAAGTGGCGGGTAAAATGGCGCGGGACGGCTTCGACGTGCTGTATGTGGGTTTTTCGTCCGGGCTGTCCGGCACATTCAACTCCGCGCGCATCGCCTTCGAGGACCTGAGCGCAGAATATCCGGAGCACAAATTCCTCGCGGTGGACAGCCTGTGCGCCTCCATGGGCGAGGGCCTGCTGGTCTACCATGCGGCGCAGCAGCAGAAGGCGGGCCGCAGCATTGAAGAAACGGCCCGGTGGCTGGAGGAAAACAAGCTGCATCTGGCCCACTGGTTCACGGTGGACGACCTGAATCATCTCAAGCGCGGCGGGCGTGTGTCCGGTGCGGCGGCGTTTTTCGGCACGATGCTCAACATCAAGCCGGTGCTGCACGTGGATGACGCGGGTCATCTGATCCCCATGGAAAAGGTGCGCGGCCGCAAGGCCAGCCTGGACGCGCTGGTAGCGCATATGGAAAAGGACGCAGTGGACCCGGCCTCCCAAACGGTGTTCATCAGCCACGGGGACTGCCGTGCGGACGCGGAATATGTAGCGGACCTGGTGCGGGAAAAATTCGGCACGCAGGATATCCGCATCCATTCCATCGGCCCGGTCATCGGCAGCCATTCAGGCCCCGGCACAGTGGCGCTTTTCTATCTTGGCCGCACGCGTGGATAAAATACTTGAAGTATAAACCGGATTTAAAATAACGAAACCAGCCCCCGGCCGCGCAGGATAGACCCGCGGTCGGGGGCTGGTTTGTATTCGCAAAATATGCACGGAAATACCTGAGGCGGCGGGCAGAGTTCCTCATTGCGCGCGTTCCCGTTTTTTGCTATGATGGGAACAGGAATCATCTGCTTGCCGCGGGCGGTTTTTCGCGGCGGAAAAGGGGGAATGCAGCAATGAGCGCACAGGAAAAAACGGCGGGCGGGCTTTCGCGCCGCAACCTCTGGGCGTATCCCGTGGGCACCGTGGGCCGGGATATGGCCGGATGCATGTTTACCAACTATCTGCTCACCTATGTGTTGTTCACCAAAACGCTTACGTCGGTGCAGTTTGCCTGCATCAGCGTCATCATGGTGGCGGCGCGCGTATTCGACGCTTTCAACGACCCGATCATGGGCAACGTGGTGGAGGCCACGCGTACGCGCTGGGGCAAATTCAAGCCATGGATCGCCATTGGCGGCGTGCTGAGCGTCATCGTGTTCATCACCTCGTTTTCCACCACGCTTCAGGGCTGGGCTTATGTGGCGGCCTTCGGCTTGTTGTACTTCGCGTACAGCGTCGTATTTACAATGAACGACATCGCCTACTGGGGCATGGTGCCGGCGCTGGCGCGCCGCGCCGACGACCGCAACCGTCTTACCTCCCGCACGGTGCTGTTTGCGGGCGTGGGGCAGTTTCTGGGCGGCATCGTTGTACCCACGTTTACGGCGGGCAGCCTTGTGATCGGCGGCAACGCCGTCACCGCGTACCGTGCCGTTGTCCTTATTGTATGCGCTGCGTTTACGGCTACACAGCTCATCACGCTGCTTGTGGTGCGCGAGCCGTCTGCGCGGGACGAAGCGCCCGCCGAAAAGGTCGGCATCCGGAAGGCCTTTTCCACCATTGCCCGCAACGATCAGCTTGTCTGGTGCGCCGTTGTTTTTCTGATTTTTTCCGTGGCGCAGACACTGATGGGCGGCGGCCTTTCGGTGACATACCTGTATTTTGAATTCGGCTACAACGGCCTGCTGCTGTCCATCTTCAGCATTCTGGGCAATGTGGCGGGCGCGGTGCTGATGCTCGTGTTCGCGGCTCTGTCCGGCCGTTTCACCCGCGCGCAGCTGATGAAGGCAGGCGCTTTCGGCGCTGCGGCGGGATACCTCTGCATCATGCTCTCCGGCCTGTTCATCCCGCGGGAGATGTGGGCGCTCAAGTTCACGATGCTCACCGTGAGCAACCTGTTTGCATTTCTGGGGCAGACGCTGGTTTACCTTATTATGATCATCTGCATTGCAAATACCGTGGAATACAACGAGTGGAAAACGGGCCGCCGGGAGGAGGGCATCGTCTTTTCCGTGCGGCCCTTCATCACCAAGCTGGGCACTGCGCTGGTGCAGCTTCTGGTGCTTGTCATCTATCTGGCGGTGGGAGTGCGCGCCGTGACGAACCAGATCTCCGATCTGGAGAACGCGGCCTCCCAGGGGCTGATCACCATAGCGGAAAAGACGGAACGAATCGGGGCGGTGCTGGCCTCGGTGCCCAGCGGCAAAAGCGCCGCGCTGCTGGTCTGCATGACGGTCATCCCGGCGGCGCTTCTGTTGGCTGCTTATTTCATCTACCGTGTCAAATATACGATCACGGAAGAATCTTATGAAGCGATGGTGCGGGATATTGAGGCGCGCCGCGCGGCGAAAGGAGAAACAGCGGAATGAAAGGCTGGAAAACGGCACTGGCGCTGGGCGCCGCGGCCGCGGCTGCGGGAGCTGTGGCCGGAGAGTACTTTTACCGCTTTGCGCTTACACAGCAAATCGACAAAACAGCGGCGTTCAACGCGCCGCATAACCGTCCCACCGGCGCGCCCCGGGGCACGCTGGCGGCGGACAGGGAATGGCTGAACGCGCAGCCCCATGAGGATTGGTGGCTGACCTCGGGCGACGGCCTGCAGCTGCACGCTCTGTGTGTGCGCGCGGGCGGGAATGCGCCCTGGGCGGTGCTGTGCCACGGCTATACCGGGCAGGCGTCGGGCATGGCGGAATACGCGCGCCGGTTTTATGACGCGGGCTTCAGCCTGCTGCTGCCGGACGCACGCGGCCACGGCCAAAGCGAGGGCGGGTATATCGGGATGGGCTGGCCCGAGCGGCGGGACATTGCCGCATGGGTGCAGCGTGTTACCGCAGAGAACGGCGCGCCGGATATCGTGCTCATGGGTGTGTCCATGGGGGCCGCCACCGTAATGATGACGGCGGGAGAGCCTCTGCCGCCCAACGTGCGGGCTATCGTGGAGGATTGCGGCTATACCACTGCATGGGAGGAGTTCCGTTATCAGCTGAAAAAAACCTATGGCCTGCCGCCGTTTCCCGTGCTGTACACGGCAGACGCGCTGCTGCGCCGCCGGGCGGGCTTTTCTTTGCGGGAGGCCAGCGCTGCGGCACAGGTGGCGCACTCCCGCACGCCGATGCTGTTCATCCACGGCGGGAAGGATGCCTTCGTTCCCTTTGCCATGCTGGATGAGGTGTATGCGGCGGCGCGGTGTCCCAAGGAAAAATATGTGGAGCCGGATGCAGGCCATGCGGAGTCCCTGCGCATGGCGCCCGCGCGCTATTGGGCAAAGGTGTTCGGATTCATCGGCCGCTGGATGCCGCTGCCCGGCGCGGAGCGGACAGTGGCTGCGGACCCGGCGGAAAAGCCGGTATAAGGCGTCGCATACATAAAAGAAAAAGCAGCGGAGAACAGGCGGCATCTGCCTGTTCTCCGCTGCTTTTGTTGTGACATACAGCTTGAACACAAAGAAGGAAAGCATATCCCGGTGCTTAAAACAGGGCGGAGACGCCGTCCACGACTCCGGACCGTGTGAAAGGGTCCGGCTGAGCGAAAGGATGGCCGTTCCGGTCGGTGAGGGCGGCGCGGGCCGCGTCCTCCATACGCTTGTACCGGATCTCTACGGAGAGAGGGCCGGGCATGCAGTAGGGGACGAGCGTCCCGGCGCCGGGTACGGCGGCCCGCACGGTGCGGTAGATGTCGTCGCACACAGCCTGGGGATGCCGGCTCAAAGCAGACGTCCAGGAGAGCGCCTCCTTCGTCACAACGGCGGCGAGGCCGGGAAACAGCGCACGGGCCTCGGCCACACAGGCGTCGTCGCCCGCGCAGAACAGCACCGGAACGCCCAGCTCGCCCGCGTATGCCGCGTCGATGGCAAGCTCGCCCGCTTCTTTTCCGTCCAGCTTATAATATTGGAACGCGGTGGAACAGAAGGTGTGGGCCAACACGGCCCGGGAGGTGTTTTCCCGCGCATGATAGCCGATGAACAGCACGGCGGTATAGCTTTTGTCCATGCCTGCAAAGCGGCCTCTGTGCCCGCTGCCCAGCAGGATGCGGCAGCGTGGGTCCAGCAGGTCGTACTGCAGGTTTACGCCTGTGCCGTGCGCGTCCCAGACGACGACCTCCTGCGCGCCTGCGTCGAACAAAGCACGGGCCGCTGCGTTCGCCTCCCGCGTGGCCTGCAGGCAGGCGAACCGGTAGTTTTCTCCGCTGCCCAGGCCCTTTCCCGGTTCGCCCACCACACAGGCGGGGCCTTCGCAGTCTACCGCGATATAAAATTTCATGGCGGCACTCCTTTTTCCTTCACTTGAAGCGTCAAACGTTCACAGCTTCAGCAGCCCCAGCCCCGAGCCGAGCGGTTTGCCTTGCAGCAAAAGCTCCTTTGCGCCCCGCTGCAGAGACGTGCGCTCAGGCAGCGCGGCGTCCGGGATACCCGGTGCGCCGAACAGCCAGAGACGGCCGGAATTGTCATCAGGATCCCAGTCTGCCAGCGTGTAATCCTCCATAAAATTGCGAATGCCGGAACCGGGCGGGAGCAGCTCCTTCACGCGGGGCGAAAGAAGCCATGTGCGGCAATAGGTCAACGGCAAAGCGCCGTCGCGGGCAAAAAAGTCCGCACGCCGCGCATAGGAGGCATGGAGCGCTTCGGGCGTACACATCGCATCGCCGGGAATATGCACCGAGAGCGCGGGCGCGCCCGCCGCCGCGCCCAACGGCCCGGCAAGCTCAGCGGGCAGGGGAAGCGCCTCGAATTCCAGTGTGCCGAGGCGGAGCAGCCGCCCGCAGAGCTGCCGCCAGACCCAGAAGCCGCGGTCGAACTGCCAGCGGCCTGTCCAGCGGTGCGTCTCGTTCAGAAAACGGGAAAAGCAGCCCATCGTGGCAAGGTAGACATCGTCGGGAACGCCCCGCGCCGCATAATGTTTGCGCGCCTCCAATGCGGCGGACAGCAGCACGGCCAGCTCCAGCAGCCCATTGGGACTCAGCGGCGCGCATTTCGCCTGAAGTTCACGCATGGCGGCTTCGGCCCGCGATGCATCCAGCAGGGCGGGGATATGGCGCAGCAAGGGCGCCGCCTGTGCCGAAGCGGCCTGCGCAAGGCAGGCTTCGGCGGCGGGGCCGGGAATCGAAAGCTCGATGCACAGCGCGTGCAGGGCCGGGATGTCAAAGGCTTCCATGGCTGCCTCCTTGTTTGTTGTGCAAAGGCCGGCCCGGCCCCTTCGTTGTAAAGGGCTTTCCGCCGGGCCGGCCTGCGGCACCGGTTCCGGCCGCCCTTGAGCACGGCCGGAAAAGCGCGTTATTTTTCGGTAAACTCGGCCAGCTCCACTGCGGAGCCGCCGTGTGTGCGGGAGTGCTCGGCCGCCAGCGCCATCACGTGGCTTTCCACCGAGGCGTCCACCGAGGTGAGGCCTTCCGCACCGCCTGCGGCGATAAGCTCGCACACATAATCCATCATCAGCGCGTCGCCGCCGCCGTGACCGGCAAAGCGGTCGGGGATGGTGCCCAGGTCCAGAACCTGCTCGGGCTGTCCGAATTTGCGCAGGTACAGTACGTTGGCGTCCATATCGCCTTCGATCTCACCCATCGTACCCATCACCTTGATGCTGCGGTAGCATTTTGCCGTGAAGGCGCTCATGGTGAAGGTGGCTGTCGCGCCGCCGGCAAAGCGCATGGAGACGACCTGGTGGTCCACCACGTCGTTGTCACACCGGTATACGCACCGGCCGTAGGGCCCTGTGCGCAGCGCGTCATACAGCTTTTCCTCGGTGGGTTTATTCACCAGCACCGAGCAGGGCCACTCGTCATTGCCCGAACGGATGCCGCTTTTGTCATTGAAAATGTAGATCTTTTCCGCGTCGTAGGGGCATCCTTCCTTACAGGCGCAGCCGGAAAGACAGCGGTCTGCACTGCCATCCGGCGCGTTTTCCGCGCGGAACCAGTCCAGAGAGCCGTAGGAGGAAACGCTTTCGCAGGGAACGCCCATCAGCCAGCGGATGATGTCCATGTCGTGGCAGCTTTTTGCCAGGATCATGGGGCTGGATTCCTCCGCCCGCCGCCAGTTGCCGCGTACATAGCTGTGGGCATAATGCCAGTAAGCCACGTTCTCCACCGCGTCCAGGGATTCGATACGGCCGATGGCGCCTCCGCGCAGCAGCTCGTACAGCGTGCCGTAGAATTTGGTATAGCGCAGCACATGGCACACCACCACCACGCGGTTCGCCTCATGCGCTTTTTTTTGCAGTGCAAGGCATTCGTCCAGCAGCGGAGAAATGGGTTTTTCCAGCACAAGGTGATAGCCCTTGTCCAGCGCGGCCAGCGCCTGCGCCACATGCTGGCGGTCCTGCGTGGCAATGATCATCACATCCGCAAGGCGCGGCTGGGCCAGCAGCTCTTCGCCTGTGGCAAAGCAGCTTCCGGCGGGCACGCCGTAATTCGCCTGCAGTGCGGCGCGGCGGTCGGGGTCCGGGTCGGCTCCGGCGGTGATCTTCATTTTTTCAGGGTGCTGCTTCTGGAAGGCGGCATACGCCTCCAGCCCGCGGATGCCCAGGCCGCAGATGGCAAAGGTAACGGGTTTGTCCATGGTAGTTCGTCCTTTCTTTTTTTGCGGATAACAGCGCGGCCGGATGCGGCGCGCTTAGAACCCGTATTCACAGAACGGAACGCCATCTATCCGGCGGATTTTGCGCCCTGCTGCGTTAAATTTCCTTGAAATAGCGCTGCTATTCCTGCGAAAATTTGCCTTGCATGGCACAAAATCCGCTCGAATATCCGACATTCCTTATCTAAGAATACAGATTCTTAGATATCGAGCTTGCAGGCGGAGACGATCTCCCCCACCGCGTAGCTGCCGAACAGCGTGCCGTCCGGGCGCAGCGTATAAGGCAAGGCGGGAGCGGAAAGCTCGGGGATGTCCGCGCAGACGCCCGCGGCAAACGCGCGCATGCGCGCTGCGGCGGTGGAAAGCCTTGCGGCCACGCCGCCCAGGCGGAGGTCGATGATCTCGAAGCCCTGGGGCCTGTTAGTGGCTTCCCACAGCGCGCGCCATGCGGTGCGAAGCGCCTCCGTCGCCGCAATGGTCCCGGGCAGGGCTTCGGCAAGGCGTGCCGCCAGAGCAAGATCCTTTCGGCGGACGGCCTGCGCGGCCTGCTCGTGCCAGGCGCATTTGCCGGCCAGCACGCGGGCCAAAAGGGAGTAAAAACGGAAAAGAGGTTCAAAGGCCGGGTTTTCATCGGCATACCGGGTATAGCGCGCCTCAAGCTCCGTATAATGCGCGCTCATGGCGAGCCCGGCGGTGTCGGCGGCAAAGAGCTGCACCAGGGGGTCCTGATACAGCAGGAATTTGGCCGCGTTGACAGGCCGCAGCGCGCCCGAGCGCATGCCGGGCACGGCGTTGAACAGCGAAAGGTCCAAAAACGCCTGTGCGTCTGCACCGCAGCAGCAGGCAAAGCGGCGGGCGAGAGAGCCGGCATCGTATGTGCCGGTATACATGAATTCGGCGTACAGCTGCATGCCCAGCAGAGCGGACGTGAGATTGGCCTCGGCGCCGTTGTCGCCCCAGGCCGTGGCCAGCACCAGCGGCACACCCGCTTTTTTGCAGGCGGTCAGCGCTGGGACGGCCGCAGCCAGCGTTTTGGCGTAATCCGGCGCAGGCCCGCACCATGTCCAGATCCCGCCCGCGAATACGGTGGGCGCGGGCAGTGCTGCGTGCTTTTGCAGCATATCGGTATACTCCTGCTCGGTCTCGTGGTAATAGTCCCAATACACAAGCGTCACATCCGGCGGCACGGCGGCCACTGCTTCGGCCGAGGGCATACCGCTGTCATAATAGCCGTCGGTGGGGGAATCGGGACGGAAATACATATCGCTCCACATCATGGCCGAAAGGCCGTGGCGGCGTGTGATCTCCAGCACACGGGAAAGATGCCGGCGGATGATGGTGTGGGGGTCCTCGTAGCCGTGGCGGCGCAGGTGCGCGCCCAAACCGATGCCGTGGGCCTCGTCCATGCCGATGTGGATGCGTTTGGAACGGTAGGGCGCGGCGGCAGCCGCGATAAGCTCCTCCAGGAATGCGTAGGTTTGCGCATCGTCGGCCAGCAGAACCTCCTCGTTGTCCTTCAGATGCGCCAGCGCGGGCCAGTGCAGCGCGCGGTTCAAATGGCCCAGCGTCTGGATGCAGGGACAAAGCTCGATGCCCAGCATATCGGCATAATCATCCAGCGCCCGCAGCTCGTCTGCGGAATAGCGCCCGCGCTGATAGCCGAAGTAGGGCTGGCCGGGCACCTCATAGGTGTCCTCGGTGTACATCATGCCCAGGTTGAGCCCCATCATGGCCATTTTGCGCAGGAAAAACCGCAGCGTGTCCGGCTGCAGCACCGCGTTGCGGGAAACGTCGAACATCATGCCCGTTGTTTCAAAGCAGGGCGTTTCCTCAATGCAGAAAGCGTCCTCCGCCCAGTGCTGGCGCAGCAGTGAAAGTGCGCGGTATACCTGTACGGGTTCGGCCCAGGTGACCACCACGCCGTCCGCACGCTTTTCCGCGCGCAGGCAGCCGCCCTGACGCAGGGCTACGCTCAGGCCTCCCTGTCCGGCGCGGGCAAAGCCCAGCTCGGGGCCGATCTCCGCAAAAGCAGCGTCAAAATGCTCCGGCAGCTGGCCGGAGAAGGAGAGAATTTCGTTCATGGCCGTCTCCTTTCCCTGCACGCGGCAGGCTTACAGCAGGCTGGCGCTGTCCGCGTCCAGATACAGTGTCGCAGCGGGGTGGCGCCGCAGGATGCTGGCGGGGCAGGCGGTGCGGATGTCGCCCAGCAGCGTGTCGCGCACGGCGCGCGCCTTGGTGGCGGCGGGCACCACACAGAACACCTGGGCAGCGTGCATCAGTGCGGGCACTGTCAGCGTCAGCGCATGGGTGGGCACGTCGTCCAGAGTGGCGAAGCAGCCGTCATGCACCTGCTGGTTGCGGCATATCTCGTCCAGCGCCACGGGCTTTACCAGGGCGGGGTCGTCGAAATCGGCCACGGGGGGGTCGTTGAAGGCGATGTGCCCGTTTTCCCCGATGCCCATGCAGGTGATGTCCACGGGGAAACGGCGCAGCAGCTGGGAATAGCGGGCACACTCAGCTGCCGGATCCCGGGACGCCGCGGTCCCATCCAGGCAGTTAACGGATCGAAAGGGCACCTTGGTGAAGATGGCCGCCCGCAGAAAATTGGCAAAGCCCTGGGGCGCGTCCGGCGCAAGGCCGATGTACTCGTCCATATGAAAGGCGTTCACACGGTTCCATTCAATGCCCGGCTGCGCCGCAAGCGCGGCCAGCATCTCGTTCTGCGAGGGTGCGGCGGCGAAGATCATATTACACTCTTCCTTCTGCGCCAATACGCCGCGGATGGCGGCGGCGGCTTCGTCTGCGGCGCAGAAGCCCATTTCCGCGCGGGTGTCGTAGATCTTTACGCGGAACTGGTTGATGGAAATGGTTTTTGTCATTGGAATGCCTCCTCTCGGTTTTCAAAACACACGGCGCCGTCCTTGAACACCATGGCGATGCGGACGGTATGGTCGAACACGGCAAGGTCTGCCGCGCGGCCCGCCTCCACGCGGCCGTAAAAATCGGAAAGGCCCAGTACGCGGGCGGGGGTTTCGGTGATCATACGCACTGCATCGGGCAGGCTGGCGCCGGCCAGCGTCACCATTGTGCGGACCAGCCTGTCGGCTGTGCAGATGCTGCCCGCGAAGGCCGTGCGGTCCGGCATTTTGGCGACGCCGTCCTCCAGGATGACGCGCTGGCCGTTTTCCAGGCTGCCCAGGATGCTCTCGCCCTGTGTCTGTCCGGCGCCGCGCATGGCGTCCGTGACCAGCACCAGCCGCTGCGGGCCGATGTGTCTGTAAGCCAGCTGCAGCAATGGAGCGGGCAGGTGGCAGCCGTCGGCGATGATTTCGCTGGACAGCTCATCGTACAGATACGCACTTTCCACGATGCCTGCGTGGCGGAAGCCGGCCTTGCGCACGATGGTGGACATGGCCGAATACAGGTGCGTCACATGGCGGTAGCCGCAGGGAATGGCGGCACGCACCGCTTCGCTGTCGGCCTCACTGTGGCCGATGCTGGGCAGTACGCCGCGCGCCAGCAGCGCAAGCCCCATCTCCCGTGCGCCGGGCAGCTCGGGCGCGATGGTCCAGCGAAGGATGTGCGGGCAGGCGTCCAGCAGCTCGTTGTATTCGGCGGGGTCCGGCTCGCGGATGAAGCGCGGGTCCTGTGCGCCGCACTGGCTTTTGGCAATGTAAGGCCCCTCGATGTGCAGGCCCAGAAGCTTCGCGCCGTCCGCAAAGCCGTCCCGGCAGCGTTCAAATACAGAAAAGGAGCGCAGCAGCTCTTCCTTTGAGGCGGCCAGCGTAGTGGGCACCATGGCCGTGGTGCCGTGGCGGAGGTGCAGCGCGCTCGCGCCGTGATATGCCTCCGGCGTGCCGTCCATAAAATCGTGTCCGCCGCCTCCGTGGACGTGGATGTCGATAAAGCCCGCGCTGACGTACAGGCCGGCCAGGTCATATACGAAGTCCGCCGCCGCGCCGCTGTCCGGCGGCAGGACGGCATCCACAGCCTTGCCGCGCAGCAGAATATCGCAGCGGGTGATGCAGCCATCCTGCACCAGGCGCCCGCCGCGCAAAAGTGTTGTGCTCACAGCAGCCCCTCCTTTTGCAGAATGTCCTTCAGCGCCGCGACGCTCTCGGCCGTGGCCGCCGCACCGCCCGCTGAAAAGCCCGCGCCGCCGGGCAGGCGCATTTGTTCCTCCGTCAGGTGGGAATCCAGACGGTAATGGGTCTCCATGGACAGCCAGCCCGCATAGCCGTCCGCCGCAAGGCGGCGCAGCAGAGCGGGATAGCCCACCTGCCCCGTGCCCACCTTTACGCAGTAGCTTTCCGGCACAGCGCGCACCGCGTCCTTGATGTGAACATGGGCAAAGAAGGGACGGATGGCCTCGTAGCCGTCCGGATAGGGCGTTTCGCCCAAGGGGTCGTACAGGCAATTGCCCGGGTCGAAGATTGCGCGCACACGGGGCGAGCCGATGGCTGTGACAAGCCGGGCCAGCGCCGCATGGTTTGAGGTGTTGACGCTGGGGTCCGCCTCCAGCAGCAGCGTTTTGCCGCGCTGCTCCAGCAGGCGTACGGGCCGCTCAAAATAAGGCGCCAGCGTTTCGGCGGGCAGGGGCCCTTCCTCCGGTGCGAAGAATGCAAAGCCGCGGATGAACGCGCAGCCCAAAATGTCCGCCGCGGCGCACAGGCGTTCCAGCTTGGCCAGCTCGGCTTCCACAGCGTCCGGTTCCGGCGCGCATTTGTAAAACGAACCGGCCAGGCCGCAAACGGTCAAACCCTCGGCGTCCAGCCTGCGGCGCCATGTGCGCAGCGTTTCAGCCGGAAGCATGTCGATGGCAGTGTCCTCCACGCTGCGCAGCTCCAGCCCTGCCAAGCCGTTCTGCCTTGCGAACCGTACGGCCTCGTCAAAGCTCTGCGTCACCTCGTCGGTGATGAATGAGATTTTCATAAGGACCTCCATGTGCCGCGTCCCATAGCTTGAAAAGGAACGCGGCACGTCGTTTTTACAGGGATGAGGGGAAAACGCGCGGGCTTAGAAAACGATGGGCCTGCCCGTGCGGGTGGATTCGTAAATAGAACAGATGACGCGCACGGCCAGCGCGGCCTCCTGCGGGGGAATGGCAGGAGAACGGCCGTCGCGTACGGCCTGTGCGATATCGCGCAGCAGGCAGATGTGGCCGTAATTGCCGATTTTCGTCGGGTCGCCCGCACCGCCCACGCGTTCGCCCATATCGGGGCGCTGAGGCGCGTCGGCCTCGTCGAGGAACTTCCACTCCAGTATGCCCTCGTCGTTGAATACGACGGTGCCCTTTTCGCCGTGAATATAGAAGGTGGACGAAAAGCCCGGATATGCCGTGGTGCAGCCCTGGATGACGCAGATACCGCCGTGCTTCATATTCAGCACGGCCGCGGCGGTATCCTCCACAGGGATGTCGCGGGCCAGCGTCTCGGCGCGGCCGTACAGCGTGGAGACCTCGTCGCCCAGCATCCACAAAATAAGGTCGATGCCATGCACGCCCTGGTTCATCAGCGCGCCGCCGCCGTCCTGCTCCCAGGTGCCGCGCCAGCCCGCGCTGTTGTAATAGGCCTGGTCACGATAATATTTCAGGTCCGCTCCGGCCAGGCAGATCCTGCCGAACCTGCCCTCGGCCACGGCCTGCTTCACAGCGATGGCCACAGGCATCATGCGCCGCTGGAAGATGCACTGCATCTTCGCGTGGGTGCGCTCCACCACGCCGATCACATCCGCGATCTTCTCCGGCGTGATCTCCATAGGCTTTTCGCACACAATGGCCTTACCGGCTTCGGCGGCGGCTTTGCACACCTCGCCGTGGGTGCCGCTGGGTACGCAGACGCATACGATGTCCACGGCAGGGTCCGCCAGAACGTCGTGATAATCATAGTAGACGTGGGGCACGCCGTGTTCGGCGGCATAAGCGTCGGCCTTTTCCGGGATGATATCGCACGCGCCGTACAGCACGCAGCCCTCGCCGCGCAGGGCCTCCAGCGCTTTGGCATGGGTGAAAGCGATCACGCCGCAGCCGATGATGGCAAAATTCATACTCTCAAATCTCTCCTTTTCGCCGTGCAGGTCACACGGAGTTCTGATTTGATGGTACTCCCTTTTGCTCAAAAGAGATTTGCATATCATCCCATAAAGTTGGCAAATCGTCAAAACATAGGCGCTGTGTACAAAAAAAGCAGCGTCCGTGCCGGGGCAGGGCGCTGCTTTCGGAGAATATCAGTACAGTCTGCCAGCCGCCGCGCCGTAGCTCCTGCAGAAGGCACGGCCGTCGTAAGCGGGCATTGCGTCCGTCAGGGCATCCAGCGCAACGGGCGCGCCTCCCTGCGCGCGGGAGGCCGTGGCCGCCAGCATTACTTTGACGGATTCCAGCAGTGCGTCCGGCCCCGCCAGAAGATTGGGCTTGCCCTCCATATAATTGCAGATCTCGCACATCAGCGCCTCGTACAGGCGGTTGGAGTCCATGCGGAAATGGTGGGTGGTTTTGGTCGTCATAATGGTGAGAACAAAGGGCTGCCAGGTGCCTGTGAAGGTGTTGAAAACAGCGCTTTTTCCGTTTTCGTACTGTACGAAATAGCTCTCGGAGTACTTGCCGCCGGCTTCGCCGCGGCCCATGTAGCGCACGCTCTGTGCGCCCTGTCCCAAAATGCCGCCGATGGCCTCGGCAATGTGTACGCCGTAGTTGAATTCGTCCACGCCGGCAGTGCCGAACACGTTCACCACCTCGCCGCGCTCCTCTTCAGGCAGCGCCAGGAACTGCTGCACTTCGTAAGCGTAGCGCGCGCTGGACGCGCCGAGGATCACCGCGCCGTCTTTTACAAGCTGTTCCACGCGGCGGCAGTCGGCCAGATTTCCCACCAGAGGCTTGTCGATGAACACAGGCTTGCCCTGCTCGATGAAAGGCATTGCGCAGCGCAGATGGTCGTCCCAGTCGCAGCCGTGGATGAAGCCGATGTCGCACATCGCGGCAAGCTCCTCCAGCGTATTGCAGCGCTTTTCCAAGCCGAAGCGGCGGATGAAGCCCTCCACCTCGCTGTCCGGACGGAAAGAGTCGTTGTACACGCCCACATAGCGTGCACGGTCGTCCTTTTCCATGACCTCGCCGAATCCCAGAGGGTGGGAGGTGTCGATGTTGACGGCGCCGATGCGTATCATAAATTCAGCACTTCCTTTTACGGGCCGCCGCACAGGCGGCTGTTGTTTTGTTTGCATTATAGGGCTGTTGACAGGCCCGCGTCTTTCCGGGCCGTTTTGTTTGTCAACGGCCTCATTATAAAACGAAACCGCCGGGATTGCTTTGCATATTATCCAGAATTTTTTGCTTTTTTTTCGCCGGCGGCAGCAGCCTTACCACAGGCTGCTGCCGCCCTGCCGCTGAAAGTTGAAATAACGGCTCTGCCCGTTGCGCATGCGGTATTCCATGGGCGTGCAGTTTTCCTTCGCTTTGAAAAAGCGGCTGAAATAGTGGATGCTCTGGAAGCCCACAAGGTCTGCGATCTCGCTGACGCTGGTGTCGGTGTTCACCAGAAGCTCCTTGGCCTTGCGCAGGCGGATACGGTTGATGTAGCGGATGGGCGTGGTGCCGTACACCTCCTTGAAGATGCTGATGAGCGTTGTTTTGTTGACGCCCGCCAGGGTGGAAAGATCCTCCAGGCTGATGATGCGGGAATAGTTGAAATCGATATACTGCATCAGTGCGGCAACGTCCACACCCTTGAACGTGGCGACGCGGGGCGCCTCCTCCTCGGGCGCTGCGGCGGGCTGGCCCAGCCGTTCCCGCACGATACGTACCAGCATTTCCAGCAAATAGCCGCTGATGATGGAGTAATAATAGGGGCGCTGCTGGGCGCTCTCTGCGATGATCTTATCAAAAAAGCGCACGAACCATCCGAAATCCTGCAAATGGAACATATCGCCCACGCGCACCAGATCCTCGAACAGCGCGGGATCCGCCACGGTGAATTTTACATCCAGCATTTTCAGCGGCGCAGCGTTTTTTTCACCGCAGTGGATGGCGTGCAGCTGCTGGGGGCACAGCAGAAACACCTGCTCCTTTTCAATCTCATAAGGCTGGTCGTCCACATACACGGTGCCGCTGCCGCTCAGAATGCCTACCATTTGGAAATAGTTGTGGCAGTGCAGCTCGTTTTCCCAGTTTTGGTGGTACTTGCCGCACCAGAGGATGCTGCATTCGTTCATCCGTGTTCCCCTTCCTTTCACTGCTTTTCTACAATATCAGTATACAGCAACGCCATGCGCAAAGGGAACACCTGCGAAAAAATAGTACAATATTCCTAAAAAAAGTGTAAAGACACCGGCGGGAGGCGACGGTATAATGTGGGCAAGAGGGCCGGCCGGACAACGGGCGGCGGAAAAGGAGCTTACCGAACGATGAAAATTGCCGTGCTGATGGACGCGCCGCTGCGCGCGACGCTGCTTTCCGAAAAAACAATGGCCCGCCTGGCCGAATGGGGCGAGGTGGCCGTGAACGAAACGGACAAGGCCGAAAAAGAGACCGTCAAGCAGATCATTGCCGGGGCGGATATCGCCATTACATCCTGGGGCGTGCCGCAGCTGGATAAGGAAATTTTGGACTGCGCACCCAACCTGCGCTTTGTGGCCCACGCCGCGGGCAGCGTGAAGGGCATCGTCAGCGACGAGCTGTATGCCCGCGGCATCCGCGTTGTCAGCAGCGCGCGCATCCTCAGCTACGGTGTGTCGGAAACGGCGCTGGGCCTTACCATCTGCGCCTGCAAAAACGTGTTTGCTTTCAACGAGGAGATCCGCAACGGCGGCTGGGTGGAGGATTACAGCGTCATCACCGAGCTGTTCGACATCACCGTGGGCGTGGTAGGCTGTGGCTTTGCAGGCTCCCACTACATCGAGCTGCTGCAGGCGTTCGGCGTAAATGTGCTGGCCTATGACCCGCTGCTGGACGAAGCCGCCATCGCCGCCATGGGCGCGAAAAAGGCAGATTTGGATACGCTGCTGGCCGAAAGCGATGTGGTTTCGCTGCACGCGCCCGCGCTGGATTCTACCCGCCATATGATCAACGGCCGCGCGCTTTCTTTGATGAAGGACCGAGCCATCCTCATCAACACCGCCCGGGGCGCCCTGGTAGACGAGGAAGCGCTTGCGCAAGCGCTGCGCGGCGGCAAGCTGAAATATGCCTGCCTGGATGTGACGGACCCCGAGCCGCCTGCCGCGGACAGCCCGCTGCGCGGCATCCCCAACTGCATCATGACGCCGCATCTGGCGGGCCTTGCCAACAACGGCAAGCTGAAAATCGGCGCGCACGTGGCCGACGAGATCGGACGGTTCCTTACAGGCGGGGCGCTGGTGTCTGAGATCACGCAGGCCATGCTGGCCACCATCGCGTAAGCGCCATGGAACGTATCGTTAACACAGAGCTCGGCGTCATACGGGAACCGCTGCGCGCACCTTTCGGCTTCAAGGGAGGCACGCTGAGCGAGCTGTGGCAGACGGCCGTGCGCCTGACGCTGGACAGCGGAGCGAGCGGCATGGGTGTGGGCGTACAGAGCGTGCTCTGGTCCGACCCCGTCACATTCTGCGCCTGTGACGAAGCGGGCGGCAACGAAAGAATGCTGGCGGTCACGCGCCGCGCGCTGGAGCTTTTGCAGGGACAGGCTTTCACAGACCCGCCCGGTATGACCGCGGGCCTGGTGCCGGAGCTTCTGGCGTTCGCCCGCAGACTTCTGGGACGGGCAGACGTGCCGCAAACCTTTGTACTCAACGCGCTGGTACCCGTGGATTTTGCGCTGTGGCAGCTTTGGAACGCAAAACGGGGGAACGGCACCTTCGACGCGCTGTGCGCGTCCTTCTGCCCGGAGCTGACGAACCGGGAAAAAGAGTTGGGGAGCATCCCGCTCATCACTTACCATACGCCGGAGGACGAGCTGCACGCCCTGCTGGAGGACGGCGCCTTTTTATTAAAGGTAAAGATCGGTTCCGACCCGGAGAAGAACGGAGACCCGGAGGCCATGCTTGCGTGGGACATCGGGCGCCTGCGCACCGTCCACACGGCAGCCGCCGGCTTTACCACGCCGTATACGGAGTGTGGCCGCCCCGTCTATTATCTGGACGCCAACGGCCGTTATCCGGACAGGGAATTTCTGCTGCGCTTTCTGGATGCTGCGGACAAGATGGACGCGCTGGAGCGCATCGTGCTGCTGGAGGAGCCGTTTGCGGGGGACCGGCCGGAACCCGTGCATGGCCTGCCGGTACGCGTAGCGGGCGACGAAAGTGCCCACAGCGCACAGGACGTTGCCCGCCTGACCTGGGAATACGGCTATTCGGCCATCGCCTGCAAACCCATTGCAAAAACGCTGTCCGTCACGCTGGAGATGGTGCGCGCGGCGCAGAAAAGCGGCGCGGCGTGCTTCTGCGCGGACCTGACGGTGCCGCCTGCGCTTTTGGACTGGAATATGTCTCTGGCGGCGCGGCTGCCGCGTGTACCGGGCCTGCGCGTGGGTGTTGTGGAGAGCAACGGCCCGCAGAATTATACCGATTGGCGCCGTCTGGACGCTATGTGCGCCGCGCCCGGAGCCGCCTGGCGCACACCGCAGAACGGCGTGTACCGGCTTGACGGAGGTTTTTATGGGGAAAGCGGCATTTTTGCGCCGCTGCCCGCTTATGCGGACACGCTGCGCCCGGTTTGAACAGGAGGGCCGCGCCCGGAAAGGAATGTTGAACCTTTGGATTTGAAAGTGCATTTTGCCGTGGCGGGCTGCGGCGTGATCTCCCGGTTCCATCTGGACGCGATCCGCTCCATCGAGGACGCGGCGCTGTGCGGCGTGTATGACCCTGTGGAAGCAAGCGCCCGTGCCGCGGCACAGGCTTACGGCACCCGGGCGTATCCGGATTACGACGCGCTTCTGGCAGACCCGCAGGTGGACGCGGTGTGTATCTGCACGCCCAGCCACCTGCATGCGCCGCTGGCACTGCAGGCTGTGGCCGCGGGCAAGCATGTGCTCATTGAAAAGCCCGTGGCGCTGACGTTGGAGGACTGCGACGCCGTGGCCGCCGCAGCACGCGCCGCCGGTGTTCAGGTGGGGGTAGTCTCCCAGCTGCGTTACGGCCCGGCCGTGGCGCGCGTAAAGCGCGCCTTGGAGAGCGGGGCGCTGGGGCGCATCACGCGCTGCGATTTGTATATGAAATATTTCCGCCCCCAGAGCTATTATGATTCGGGTACCTGGCGGGGCACACAGGCGATGGACGGCGGCGGGGCGCTGATGAACCAGGGGATCCACGGTGTGGACCTTGTGCGGTATCTGATGGGGCCGGCAGACAGCATCTATGCGCTGAGCGGCACGCTGGTGCGGGACATTGAGGTGGAGGATACACTCACAGCTGTGGTGGCCTGGCACTGCGGCGCGCAGGGCGTCATTCAGGCGTCGGTGGGGGATTACCCCGGCTTTCCGCGCCGCATCGAGCTGAACGGCGAGTCAGGAACGATCATTTTGGAAGAAGACCGCATCGTTAAATGGGAGGTGGCGGGAGACTCCGCTTACCATATTTATGAGCAGGAACCCGCGCCGGAGGTGCGCTCCCACAGTGAGGCGGGCGCGATTGACCCTTCGGGGCATGTGGCACAGCTGCGCAACTTTATCGACGCGGTGCGCGGCGAGGGGACGCTGCTGGTGGACGAGGCCGAAGGCCGCAAGGCACTGGCGCTGGTGCTGGCCGCTTACCGCTCCGCGGCCGAGGGGAAGCCCGTAGTTCTGTGACGCTTTTACCAGTAAAACTGCTCGGCGACGGTTCTGTTTTGGATGTTTTTTCAAATTCGGTGGGTCAGGATTGAACGATTTATCAAGTTTGCCTGCCAAATGCGGCGTTTTGAAATTTAATTTTGTGTAAATTGTTTTTACGAGGCGAAGGACGCAGCAAAGCCGTTTTTAGGCGGAACTGCCCGCGGCGCCTCAAAAAAAGTGCAAAAAAGGCCGCCCGGAAGGCGGCGGCCGAAAATGGAAGATTTGCCAAGAAGAATTTTTGCAGATTTGGTATAGTATAGGAGGGCAAAAAAGCACCCGGGGCACATCGACGCGCGCTTTTGCGCAAAAGCGCCGGTGCCTGGAGCCAACGGCTCCAGGATATTCTTTTAAAAGAGACCCGTGTGCACGCCCGGAATTGATGCCATGTACGGGCCGGGCTGACCGGTCGTCCGGCCCGTTCGGAAATAATGTTTCATCAGGAGGTCACTTATGAAAAAGGCACTCGCTTTGATCCTTTCTCTTGCGCTGGCTGTTTCGGCGCTCACCGCCTGCGGCGGCGGAGCATCTTCTTCCGCAGCCGGCAGCACATCTGGTTCCGCCCCGGCGTCCGCCGCGCCCTCCGGCGAAAAGACGGTGGTCACCGTCTGGCACATGTATGCCGAGGATGAGGAAGTAACCAAGCCCCATCAGCGTCTGCTGCAGTGGGCCGAGAATTACAACGCCACCAACACCGATAACATCGAAGTCGTTGTGTCCGGCGCCAAAACGGCGGACGTCATCATGACGACGATCGCTTCCGGCTCTACGCCGGACATCTTCCAGAACTACTGGAACAACGCGCCCACCTGGGCGAACAACGGCGCTTTGTACGACCTTACCGAGTTTGTCAACGGCGGCGACGCCGAGTGGAACAAGGACGATTTCATCGACGCCGCATGGGATGTGTGCACCTACGAGGATAAGGTATATTCCATCCCCTTCACGTACAGCTCTACGTTCCTGTTCTACAACAAGGACATGCTGGCCGAGGCCGGCTGGGAAGAATTCCCCAAAACGATGGACGAGCTGATCCAGTGCATTGACGACTGCACGAAGGTTGGCGCTGACGGTTCCATTGAGCAGATGGGCCTGATCCCCGATTATCCCTGGCTGGACAACGTTCTGTGGCCTGTGGCGTTCGGTGCGCAGTTCATCGACGAAGAGACCAACACCATCACCTTCGATTCTCCCGAGATGCTCAAGGCTTATCAGTTCCAGGCCGACATTTACAGCAAGTACGGCTATGACAACGTGAAGCGCTTCATCGATTCTCTGGGCGCCCGCGCCACAACCGAGGACCCGCTGTTCACCGGAAAGCTGGCCATCCGCTGGCAGGCGGACTCCGCGCTGGCTTCCATGGTGGATGCTGCGAAGGAGACCGGCACCAACATGGGCATCGCCCCGATGCCGGCTCCCGCCGAGGGCGGCGAAGGCCAGGGCATGCTGAGCTGCGGCGTGTGGGAAGTGAACGCCAAAACGGCGAACGCCGAAGCCACGCTGAAGGTGCTCAAGAGCCTGACCAGCGCCGAGAACATGGCCTTCATGGCTGAGGGCGACTATGGCAACGGCGCGTTCATGCCGCGCAAGAGCGCTCTGGACGCGGTCATCGCGATGGACGGCGTTTCCGAAGAGGCCAAACAGGTGGCTGAGATGCTGCGCGACGGCGAGTTCCGTGCGTTCCCCATGAGCTCCTATGTCAACGAGTATCTGACTGAGATCAGCACTTACATGACCGAGGCGCTCGCCGGCAATATGACCGTAGAAGACGCGGCCAAGGCCGTTGTGGAAGCGGTGCAGCCCATGGCGGACGAGGCCGCCGGCTGAACAGACAAAAGAAACAGTAAAGAATAGAGGAAAGCGCCGGCTGTGCGGTTACCCGGCCCGGTCGGCGCTTTCCTTTTTTGTATCGCGCCTGTATTCCCAAAGCCCGTGCCGCGGGCCATCTCTACGAAAGCGAGGTTTTGGCATGAGAAATGCATCGGCCGCCAAAAAGGAAGGAAACGGGATCAAAAAACGAAAATCGAAACAAGAGCGGAGGTTCTTCCTCCTTGGCCTGCTGTTTGTCTCGCCGTGGCTCATCGGGTTTTTGTGCTTCCAGCTTTATCCGATCCTCTCCGCGCTGTATTATAGTTTTACGGATTTTAACATCTTCCAGCCGGCAGAGTTCACAGGGCTGGACAACTATGTCACGCTGTTCAACGACAAATATTTTCCGGTGTCGATCAAGAACACCGCCGTCATGTCCTTCATCGGCATGCCCATCGGCCTTGTGGTCGCTCTGGCGCTGGCCGTGCTGCTGTCGAAGGAGGTCAAGGGCATGCCCGCGTTCCGCACCATCTATTATCTGCCCACAGTGGTGCCCATTGTGGCCAGCGCCATGCTGTTTTTGTGGGTGCTCAACCCGGAATACGGCCTGCTGAACAACTTTTTGTCCTGGTTCGGCATCCGAGGCCCAAGCTGGCTGAGCGACCCGAAGTTCACCAAGATCTCGCTGATGATTATGGACGTGTGGCGCTGCGGGCAGAACACCGTCATTTTCCTTTCGGCGCTGAAGGCGGTGCCAAAGTCATTCTACGAGGCGGCAGAGCTGGACGGCGCGGGTCCTGTCAAGCGTTTCTTTAAGATCACTCTGCCGTACATTTCGCCCACCATTCAGTTCCTGGTGGTGATGGGGCTTATTTCGTCCTTTCAGTATTTCACGCAGGCGTATGTGTTCGCCAGTGTTTCCCAGGTGGGGCAGAGCATCACCGGCGGGCCGCAGAACTCGCTTTTGTTCTATTCGATGTATCTGTATATGAACGGCTTCAGCTACATGAAGATGGGCTACGCCTCGGCCATGGCCATCGTGCTGTTCCTGATTGTGCTGGTGGTTTCGTTCGTGGCCATGTACCTGATGGAAAAACGCGTCACCTACGACGTAGAGTAAGGGGGGAACAGCTGTGAAAAAATGGATCATCTCTGCAAAAACCTCGCGCACCGTGGGCAAGGTCTGCTCTTATATTCTGCTGATCTTTTTTGCCTGCATCTTTTTCATGCCGTTCCTGTGGATGCTTTCCACCGCGGTAAAGCCTACGAACCAGATATTTCTGAATCCGCCCAAGTGGATTCCGGACCCCATTAAGTGGGAAAATTTTGCGACGATCTTTAAGCGTATGCCGCTGTTCGCTTATACGAAGAACACGCTGGTGGTCGCGATTCTGCCGGTTCTCGGCCAAATCTTCGCCGCGCCGATGATCGCCTATTCCCTGACGAAGATCCCCTGGAAGGGTGCGAAATATATTTTCCCGCTCATTCTCGCCACAATGATGATTCCCTGGCAGGTCACGCAGATCCCGCTGTTCATCACATGGTCGAAGCTGGGGCTGGTGAATACCTTCGTACCCCTGGTGCTGCCCGCGTTTTTCGGCACGCCGTATTACATCTATCTTATGCGGCAGTTCGTAAAGGGCCTGCCCGACAGCGTCATTGAGGCCGCGCGCATCGACGGTGCGAACGAGTTCGTCATTCTGTACCGCATCGTCTACCCGATGTGCAAGCCCGTGCTGACGACGATCATGGTGCTTGTATTCATCGGCGGCTGGAACGATTTGAACGGCCCTCTGCTTTATTTGCAGGACAGCACAAAGTATACGCTGTCCATCGGCCTGCAGATGTTCCTGACCACTGCGCGTCAGGAATGGGACCTGCTGATGGCCGCAGGCGTGATGTTCACCCTGCCGCTCATCATCATCTTCTTCCTTGCACAAAAACAGTTTATAAGCGGCATTTCCACGACTTCCGGCTTAAAATAAAAGCCGGTGAGCTGAAATCCTGCGCCCGTGCGTTTTGGCGCATGGGCGTTTTTTGTGAAACAGAACAGACAGAGCACAGAGTACCCATTTTGCGGCACCCTTGTTTTGGTGCGCTCAAAAACAAACAGAAAACAAGAAAGAAGACTCAGAACAAGCCCATTGGTATCATTGAGAAGGAGTTATCCGAATGCGTAAAGAAAAAATCATGCGTTTTTTCCTGGCGGCGGTCCTTGCAATATCCATGCTGGCGATGCCGCTCACAACCGCCTATGCGGAAAGCGTGTCGTCTTCCTCTGACGCGGCGCCGTCTTCCGCTGTTTCATCCTCCACCGGGACAGAGTCCTTCCCGGATGCTTCGTCCTCCTCCGGGGCGGCGTCCTCCCCAGACGTTTCGTCCTCCTCCGGGGACAGAGTCCTCTCCGGACGTTTCGTCCTCCTCCGGGGCGGCGTCCTCTCCGGACGTTTCGTCCTCTTCCGGGGCGGCGTCCTCTTCAGGCGCTTCGTCTTCCTCCGAGACGGTGTCTTCGGATGTCTCATCTTCTTCCGGTTCTGCGGATACAGCCAGCGCCGCAACGGCGGCAGATACTGTAAACCTGGCGCAGGGAAAGGGCAATGATGCCTTCACACTGGAAATGGAAGGCGCCGGTACGGACCTTGACCCTGCCACCAAGGATACAACGATCCGCGAAAAAGAGGAGAGCATCCTCAACCGCCTGACAGACGGCTATTACGGCAGCGGCGAGATATTGGACGGCAATTGGAATGGCAGCGGCATGCGCTCTCATTATTATGAGGCATACCGGCAGATCGACCGCGCCATCACGCTGGATCTGGGGCAGCTGAGCCATATTGAATCGCTTTCCTTCCACATGCAGGAGGGCCTGGGATGGGGGATTTCTGCGCCGTCGATGGTCACCTACTTCCTGTCGGAGGACGGCGTAACGTTCCACCGCGTGGGCCGTGTTTCCCGCTTCGACGCCGTGAAGGACGAGGACCCGGACCATTATTATTCCGTGGTGGAAAACGGCAAAGAGGTGAATTGCCAGAGCTACTATTTTACGCTGGACGGCCTGAACTACAATGCGCGTTATGTAAAGGTCGCGTTTGAGCTGACAGGCACCTGGGCCTTTGCCGACGAGCTGGAGGTACGGGGCACAGCGGCGCCTTCGGACACCGCCGAAACGCTGCCGGATACTCCGGGCACGGATTATGAAGTTGTGAACAAATATGCCTGGACAGACCAGGCACGCGGCATCCAGCACGAGGCGCTGGCCTATGCCGGACACTGGTTCTCTTCCGCGGGCGGTGCGCTGCAGACCAGCCAGAAAACCGTGGAGGAGCTTCTTCCCATGGTAGGCTATGTGGACGAGGAGGGCAATATTACGGATAAGTTTTTTGAATCCGTTACCTTCCTGTCCCACGGCTATACACCAAATCTGGATACGCCGGATGACGATACGGATTACCATAACCTCATCTATGTGAGCAGTACGATGACCTCCAACCCCGATGCGGCACAGATGTGTGCCACCGCGGAGGACTGGCAGACCTATCTTGATTTTCTGTTCCACTACGGCGAGGGTACAGGCACGGCTTATAACCTGGACGCGCTGAACGAGGCTGTGGCCCTGGTGAAAGAGGCCACAGGCGACGCGGATTACAAAGTGGGCGTGAAGATTGCGTTTTATCCGCCCATTCTGTGCCAGGATGCCTTCGGCACGCTGCCCGGCGGCACCCATTCGCTGAATTTCGCGGTCTCGGATACCAATCCGGCGCAGCAGGCTCTGGCGGACCGCATGGAGGCCTCCAGGTGGTATCTGGACACCGTGATTCGGGAATTCAAGGCCAAGGGTTACGAGAACCTGCGTCTGGACGGCTTCTATTGGTACGATGAAGTGATGCACTACGACGTGGACCCGTTGGTTCTGGAAACGGTGCAGGGTGTAACGGATTACGTCCACAGCCTGGAGAACGGCGCGTATCAAATTTACTGGATCCCCTTCTACCAGTCCTCCGGGTTCCGCGCCTGGAAGACCTTCGGCTTTGACTACGCCATCATGCAGCCCAACTATGCGTTCGACGCCAATGCCTCCGAACAGCGCATTGCGGATACCGCTGCGCTGTGCAAAAAGTACGGCCTGGGCATCGAGATGGAATTCGGCGGCATCAACGACAAATACATCAGCCAGTTCCGCTCTTACCTCACGCAAGGGGCGGACGACAAGCTTGCCTATCAGAACAACAGCCTGATTGCCTGGTACACGGGCACATGGGGCATTGCAGAGACGAGCCAGAACGTCTCGGGCACGCGGTATATCTACGACGCGATGCATGATTTCTTCAGCGGCATCCCCACGGAGATGGAGAAGCCTGTCAAGAATCTTGCGGCGGCGGGCACGCTTACACTGGAAGCGGACAATGTAAAAAATACCGAAGAATTCAACAAGCTGCTGCAGGCGCTTCCGAAACTGGTGGACGGCAATGAAAAGGCCGGCGCCTGGAACGACAGCTATGTGAAGATCAATGCCAATCACGCGCAGGGGCCGTTTACGCTGACAGCGGATCTGGGCGGTATCGGGCAGGTGGAGCGTGTGGCGCTGGGCTCCGTTTCCAATCCGGGATGGGGCATCGGCGCGCCGGACAGTGTTTCATACAGTGTTTCACAGGACGGCCAGACATGGAAAGAGCTGGGTACTGTAACCTATGCGCAGGCGGAGATAAGCCCGGGAGCGGCCAACGGCTTCGAGACGGTCGAGTATGTGCTCAAGCTGGATGCCGCCGAAAAGGCCCGTTATATCCGCGCGGAGTTCGGCCACGGCCTGGACGCCTCCAAAGACCCGGCTGCGCCCTATACATGGCTGGGCGTGGACGAATTCACGGTAAACGGCACGGCGCCGCTGGCTTCGGGCGAGGGCATCGCATCTATGGGTACCATAACGTTGGAAAGCGGAAATGTCCTGAACAGTGAAAGCTTTGCAACCCTTCAGAATGTGGCTTCTGTACTGCTGAACAATGGCGTCCTTCAAACAGGAAGCTGGGCGAACCAGAATACGCTGAACGGTGATTATATCGGCGTACTGCAGACCGTGGCTACGGAGCCTTTTACGCTGCAGATCTCCTTTGACACTGTCGCTGAGGTGCAGGCTTTGGGAGTAGACTATCTTGCCTGGGTATCCGCGGGCATCGGCGCGCCGGATAAGGTGACATATTCCGCGTCGCTGGACGGCAAGAGCTGGACGGAGCTCGGCACCGTGGCGCAGGCGGACGCTCGCCGCTATGAAGCCATCGCCACGGGTATGGACGCCTACCACTTTGTACTGGAGACTGGTGCTCCGGTGCGTGTGAAATACCTGAAGGCCGAGTTTGAGCGCGGCTTCAACACGGACAAAAATACCAAATTCGGCTGGGTGGCTTTTGATGAATTCACCGTGGAGGGCGCGCTCACTTCGGAACAGCCCGCTCCCGTGTTCAACGAGGTGGACAGTGCAACAGGGATCCGTGTTGCGGCAGGGCTGGACACAGTGCCGGCCGGCGCGCATCTCAAGGTGGAGCCGGTGGATGCGGGCGACGCGGCATATGCTTCTGTGGCGCGCGCTTTCCGCAATGAAAATGTTGACCTTGCGGCATTTGATATTTCTTTGCTGCTGGATGGCGGCACGGTGCAGCCGCGCGGCGTGCTGAATGTGGCGTTCCCACTTCCCCAGGGCTTTGACGCAGCCAAAACGCAGCTGTATCACGTAAGCCCTGAGGGCGAAAAAGAACTGCTGACGGCAAAAACAGCAGACGGCCTGCTGAATGCGGAGCTGACACATCTGAGCCTGTATGTATTGGCACAGCCGAAGGCGGGCGCCGAAAGCGGCGGCTCCTCTTCTTCCGCTCCTTCGGGCGGGACGAGCAGTTCTTCTGCAGACACATCTTCCTCTTCCGGCACGCCTTCCGGCGGCGCGGGGGGCGCGTCTTCCGGTACGGCCGCACCTGCGCCGGGAATGCCCCAGACAGGGGATGCGTTCCCGCTGGTCTGGGTCACCGTAGCCGCAGCGGCTTGTGTGGTCCTGCTGGCTGTGCTGGCTTGGAAAAAGCACCGGGAGACACGCGCATAAAAAATGTGACATTTTGGTAAAAGCCGGATGCATTCCAGCGGCGGTGTGCTATAATGGTTTCAAGCCAGCAGCTTGTGCGGCTGTGTGCCGGGCATAAACCGATGCGCATGCGCGCAGCTTTGGAAACATTGAACCACGCAGAACGGCAACGGGGCCGCGCGTCCGCACATGGCGGGCGCGCGGCCGTTTTTCAGCAGCACGGCTGCGCCGGTATATCAGAAGGAGGGACAAAGCGATGGAAGTATGGAATGAGCCGGCCGTTTTATTTGAAAAGAGCACGATGTTCACCAAGAGCAGATTCTGTAAGATCTATAAGGTCACATCGGAGAATCCCTCCGGCTATCTGCCCCATTCCCACGATTATATGCAGATTTGGTATATCACCCGAGGCTGCTGTGAGCATTGGGTGGAGGGGCAAAAGCATCTGATGGCCCGCGGCGATATCTTCATCGTTCCTCCGAAGGTCGAGCATCAGGTGGTGCGGCTGGAAGATGCCGAGATCATCAGCTGCGAATTTTCTTTCGACCATTTTTTTCCGCCGAAGGAGAACAGCGCCTATCAGCAGGTGCATGAAGCGGCGCTGAATCTTTCTTTTGCCTGGCTGTTCCTCAAGGATGCCGATGACATCCATTCCCAGTTTTCGCTTCGGCCTGAAACGGGAGAGCGCGTGAACACGCTGATGAACGCGATGCTGGTGGAATACGAAAACGGAGATATCTATTATGAGGAATTCCTGCGCGTGCAGATCATGGAGCTGCTGCTTGTACTGGCACGGGAATATTCTCAGTCGCCCCAAAGCCATACCGCAGCGGCCGTTTACGACAAATACAAGCCTATGGTGGAAGACGCCATCCGGTATGTGGAAGCGCATTACAACGAGCCGCTCAAGCTGGAGGATGTGTGCCGTATCTCCATGGTGTCCAAAACATATTTCTGCTATCTGTTCAAGCTGCTCACCCAGCAGACCTTGGTGGAGTATATTATGAACCTGCGCATCCAAAAGGCCATTGAGCTTTTGAAGGACCCGGCCAATTCCATTACCTGGGTGGGATACGAGGTGGGCTTCAACGATTCGACGCACTTTTCGCGCACATTCAAAAAGGTCGTAGGTATTTCGCCGCGCACCTATCGGGCAATCAAGAACTCTGAAAGCTGAACCGCGCCCGGACGGGCGCGGCGGCTTTGCAAAAAAACAGACCGCGCGGCGCGCGGCCGGGGAGAGATGGGATATGGAAAATTTTGTGCATGCGTCTGTTTCGCATGCGGCCCTTGCGGAGTTTGGGCGGAACGCCCGCGCCGTTGGAGTGCAGCTGCACGCGCTGGAGATTTTTGAAAAAAATGAGTGCATGGTCCGCTGGGCCGTCGCGCCTTACAGCTGCGGCGATAAACGGGAAATGTACTCGCTGAGCAAAAGCTTTACTTCCACGGCTGCAGGAGTTGCGTTTGGAATGGGAAAGCTGCATCCGGACGACCGGGTGCTGGACTGGTTCCCCGAATATGCATCCCTGTGTTCGGGCGACGCGCGTTGGAGCCGCCTGCGCGTGGGGCATGTACTCTCCATGAATACAGGGCATGCGGCCTGTGTGATGCCGCAGGCGGCATTTTCGCAGGATGGCGTGCGCGCTTTTTTTGAAGCGCCGCTGTCCCATGAGCCGGGGACGTTTTTCGCCTATAATACCGCCGCCTCCTATCTCGCGGCAGAGCTGGTGCGCCGTGCCGCGGGCCGCACGGTTCCCGAGCTTCTGGCACGCACGGTGTTCCCCGCGCTGGGTGTGGAGGAGTTTTCGTGGCTGACCTGTGCAGACGGACGGTGCCAGGGCGGCACCGGGCTGCAGGCATCCTGCGATGACGTCGCGAAGCTGGCCCTTCTGTATCTGAACGAGGGCGAGTGGGCGGGACGCCGGGTGCTGCCGCGGGACTGGGTACATATGGCTGCGCAGCCGCACTCCGTAAATGCGGGAAACGGCACGCCGGACTGGTGTGCGGGCTACGGCTATCAGTTCTGGATGAACCGGCGTGGAGGCTTCCGCGGCGACGGCGCCTTTGGGCAGTTGTGTGTGGTTCTGCCTGAAAACGGAATTGCGGCCGCCGTTACGGCCGAGTGCACAAATATGAGTGCCGAGCTGGACGCGCTGTGGCTCCTGCTGGAAAATCTGCATAAGCAGGACGGCGCGTGCGCAGACGGAGGGCTGCCGGAGGCGTACATACCCCAGGGCAGGCTGGACGGCAGAGAATGGGATACGGGCTGGCTGGATTTCCGGCCAAACCCGGCGGGTTTCACAGGCCTGCGTGTGCGCGTGGACGGGGAAGCCGCCTGTGTATGGCTGTGCGACGGCAGCAGTGTGCAGAAGGTGTGCGCGCCGTCCGGTACGTGGCGGGAGAATACGCTCTGGGCGAAAAATTTCCGTCCCGCCATCTTCCACCAGATGCCGAGGGAGGAACGCGCGCCGCTGCGTTTCACCGCCGCGGCGCATATGCGCGGAGACCTGCTGGTGCTGGAGTGCCGCAGCCTGAATACGCCCCATGCCTTTGAAATGCGTTTTGCCTCCAGCGGGGACGGCATGCGCATGGAGCTTTTCTCCCCGCTGGATGTCTTTGGGGAAGAAAAGCTGCTGGAAGCGGGCCGCCCGCAGCGCAAAGTAGAGCGGTAAAGGAATGTGGAGGCAATGACCAGAATACTGTTTGTCTGCCACGGCAACATCTGCCGTTCGCCCATGGCGGAATTTGTGTTTCGGGAGATGGCTGAAAAACGTGGCATGGGGGCTCTGTTCCACGCGGCTTCCGCCGCTACCAGTGGTGAAGAGCTGGGCAACCCTGTGCACCAGGGCACACGGGAAAAGCTGCAGGCTGTGGGCATTTCCTGCGCGGATAAGCGCGCGGTACGTCTGCGCCCGGACGATTACAGGGCCTGGGACCTGCTGCTGGGCATGGATTCGTACAACCTGTCCAACATGCGGCGCATTTTTGGCGGCGACCCGGAACGCAGAATGTACCGTCTGCTGGATTACTCCGCTCACCCCCGTGATATTGCCGACCCCTGGTATACCGGAGATTTTGACGCAACATACGCCGATGTGTGCGAGGGATGCGGAGCGCTGCTGGAGCATCTGCTGCGCGGCGGGCTGCGGCTGGAGTAGCTTTGCGCGAAAAAACAGAAAACAAAAGACCGGGCGCCGCCTGAACGGAACTCCGTTCGGGCGGCGCCCGGCCTTTTGTACATTTCGTGCGTCAGGCACAGGCTTCGCCCAGCAGCATGCCGCGCACGACAGCAATATCCTGCGCCGCGGCGCCGGCCTGCAGCAGATACGATTCCGCGGTACCGTAGTGCTCCGCGAGATAGGCCAGCGCCGTTTCAAGCTCCTCCGGCGCAGAGGAGAATACCGCATCCGGCGGGGTGACGCCGAAAGTTTTTTCCAGCCAGGCCTTCTGCTGTTTGAAGATCTCCTGCATGTTGGCTTCGCTTACACTGTAATCGGCAACGACAATCTCGCAGGGCACGCCCGCAAGCAGCAAAAGCAGCATGGCCGTCACGCCCGTGCGGTCTTTTCCGGCGGTACAGTTGAACAGCACCGTCCCGCCGCTGTGCTGTGCAAAAATGCGGATTATCCGTGCAAATGCGTCGCCGCGGCCGGACAGCAGCTTCACGTATACATCGCCCATGCGCTCAGGCATTCCGCCCGTAAAGCCCTGGCTCGCCGCCTCGTCCAGCATGGGGATGGAATAATAATCCACGCCGGGTACGTCTGCAAGACGGGAGGGAGCGGCGGCCGTCTCGCTTTCGCTGCGCAGGTCCACCACACAGCATACGCCGTAATCCAGCAGCATCTGCACGTCTTTGTCCGTCAGTCCGGAAAGCCCGTCGGAACGCAGGAAGGCGTGCCTGCGCGTCTTCCTGCCGCAGGCGGCGGGGTAGCCGCCCAATTCGCGGGTGTTGCGCGTACCGGCCAGTGCCAGAGGGGCGTTGACACAAATCGTCTGCTCCATGATCGAAAACTCCTTTTTGTTGATGAGGAACGGCAAGGGCGGTCCGGCGGTATGCCGGGCCGCCCTTTGCATGTTCCGTGGGGCAAATTATTTGCCTGTTTCCCACACTTCCTCTTTCATGTTCGAACGGATGTATACAATGGCTCCGCCCAGGCAGATGAGGAACATCAGCACCGAAAGTGCGGCCGCACGTTCATAATTCATGTAGGTGCCCGTTTGTTGGTACAGCAGGATGCCCAGCATTTTTGGATTGTTGGGGCCTGTCAGGTAGGGAATCGTGAACGCGCCCACCTGGCCCATAAGGATAAAGGTGGCGCTGACGATGACGTCCTTGTATGTCAGCGGAAGAATGATGCGGCACAGAACATCCCGCCAGGAGCATCCGGCGTCGCGCGCGCTTTCCACATAGGAATCGTTGACGCTGGACAGCGCGGCGCTCATCATCATGGCGGCAAAGGGAATGCAGAACCACAGGTTTGAAAGAATGATGCCTTTTAGGTCATACAGCAGGCCGGGCTTGTAATCGACGCCGAAGGCTGCGGCGATGCGGTTGATGCTGCCGGAGTCCTTGATGACATTCATCACCGCGTACACTGCGGCGATGCCCGGGATGAAGCGGGGCAGCAGATACAGTTTGCCCAGCGCGCGGCTGACGGGGCTTTTGGAAAAGCGGAGGTACAGCGCCAGCAGAAAGCTGAGCACTACGCTCAGCGCCATGACGGTGAGAGCCTCGGCAAGGGTGAACAGCAGGCTTTGCAGCGCCTCGGCGCTGGTAAAGAAATAGGCATAGTTGTCCAGCGTGAACTGCCCGTCCGCTGTTCGGAAGGAACGGGCCACTGTGTTTACGATGGGAAAGACTACCACCAGAACCATAATGGAAAACGCGGGCAGAACCATCAGGTACGGCAGCCATCTGTGTTTTTTCTGGTTTGCCATATGCGCGGCCTCACTGTGCCAGCGGCGCGATCTCTTCCGCCCAGCGTACCACGATATCTTTCTGTATCATGCCGATGGAAAAATAGCGCAGCTCGTCCATATTGGTCTCCTCCAGCCAGTCGGCGTGGTCCAGATTTTCCAATTTGGCGGTGTCCACGACAGGAGAGGCATACATGGTGTTCCAGCCGATGGCCTGGGCCTCATAGCTCAGGTAGTAGTCGATGACGGAGAGCGCGGCCTCCTGATCCTTGGCGATTTTCGGGATGCAGAAGCCGGCCAGCGCACCGGAAAAGGCGGGCTCGATGGGCTGGAGCTTGATGGACTCGGGCATCGTACCCATATTCTTCTGGCTGAGCACCATGTTCACGAACGCGGGCGTCATGTCGATCTGCTTTGTGGCCAGCAGGTCCAGCGAACCGGCATTCTTCATCGGGTACTGTACCTTGCCCGCCGTCTGGTACAGATAAGGGTGCAGCTCGGCCATCAGGGCGAAGGCGTTGTCCCACTCGGCGGTGTGTTCGGTCTCCCATTTGGTGTCCGGGGACATGCGTGCTTCGTCGGGCAGCTGGTTGTAGATGGCGGTCGTTACAAAGGTATAGCCGGAGCCGCCGGTGGACGGGTCGCAGTAGGCGAAACGGCCGGGATTGTCCTTGATCCATTGATACAGCTCGTCCGCCGTTGCAGGCGGATTTTCCACGGTTTCGGAATTGTAGGCCAGCATCACGGCTGTGCCGCGGTAGGGGATGAAGGTATCGCCTACGATATTGTCCTTGAATACGACATTTTCATAGTTGGGGATCTTCGAGGTGTCGATGGGGATGAAAAAATCTTCGCTCGTCTGGGCCAGAATGGCGGAGATCCCGCTGTCGTCCAGGGCAATGATGTCAAAATCGGTGTCGGTCTCGCCTGCCTGATAGGCAGCGGCAAGGCGGTCGGGCAGGCTCTGCTCGCTGGTGCCGGAGACGACGAACTGGATCTCCACCCGGGCCTTGGTATTATAGGCGGGGTCTGCGTTGTGTGCGTCGGCAACGGCCTGCAGCGCTTCGCGCACCTCCTGGCCTCCATAACCCCAGATGGTGACGGTAGGAACGTCCGCGCTTGCGGCGCCCGTGGCCGGGGAAGTGCTGCCGCAGGCGGAAAGGCTCAGCGCAAGAGCGCAGGCGGCGACGGCGCACAGCGCCTTCTGGATGAATCGATTCATGAATGTTTCTCCCTTCCATATCTCCTATGAGCTTACGATAAAATCCTTATTTATTGCCGGGGCGGCTTTCCGCTCCGGCGGAAAACAGCCGAAGCTGTTTTGCCCGGAAGTACTTCAGGCGCTGGCCTGTGCCGCGCCGAACTGCTTGAAGCGCGTGAAGGAATAGTCCGCTGTCTGGCCGGGTATATATCCCAGTGCCTGTTCCTTGGGAATGAAAACCTTCAGCCGTGCGCCGTCTGCGCGCACAAGGATGATCTGTGTGTAATGGCCCAGCGGCATCACGCTTTCAATACGCGCCATGCCCGCGCCGGAGGCCGAACGCAGAGCAATATCCTCCGGGCGCACGGCGAGCACCGCGCCGCCTTCGTCCAAAAAGTTCATCTCGCCGATGAACCCCGCCACAAAACGGCTGTGCGGGTTGTCGTAAATTTCGGTAGGGCTGTCCAGCTGTTCAATGGCACCCTGGTTCATGACGGCAATGCGGTCAGAGATGGCCATGGCCTCCTCTTGGTCGTGCGTGACGAAGATGACAGTCAGCCCGGCCTCGCGCTGGATGCGCTTGAGCTCCTCGCGCATCTGGCCGCGGATCTTGGCGTCCAGCGCCGAAAACGGCTCGTCCAGCAGAAGTACGGCGGGCCTGAGCACCAGTGCGCGTGCAATGGCCACACGCTGCTGCTGGCCGCCGGAAAGCTGAGTGGGGTATTTCTTTTCGCTGCCGCTCATTTTTACAAGTGCCAGCATCTCCGCGATCTGCGCGTCCATCTCCTTTTTGGGCGTTTTGCGAAGCTTCAGGCCGAATGCCATATTCTCGTAGATGGTCATATGCGGCCACAGGTTGTAGCTCTGGAATACCATACCGGTGGGCCGCTTTTCGGGCGGCAGGCCCTGTACTTCGGCGCCGTCCAGCAAAATCTTGCCGGAATCGATCTTGTTAAAGCCGCCGATGGCGCGCAGGATGGTGGTTTTGCCGCAGCCGGATGGTCCGAGCAGCGTTAACAGCTCGTGTTCATATACCTGGAGGCTGATGTCGGCTACACCCTCGGTAGCGCTGAACTTTTTGGTGAGATTGCGGGTCTCCAGCTTGATAACGGGAAGGTTCATTTCCATGTTTTCTCCTTTGCGAAGGGCGCGTCACATTTTCAGCCCGTTGGACAGGGCGTCGGCGCTCAGATATTTGCGGAAGACGACGAGCAGCAGGATGGACGGCACCAGCAGGATCATCGCGAATACCGCGCCCGCGGTATCCGGGAAGGACATGATGATGCCATACAGCTCACTGGGCATGGTGTGCACGTTGGGCAGGCCGATGAGCAGCGAACCCTGCGCCTCTTCCATGGAACCGAGGAACGTATACAGTGAAGCCACGATGATGCCGGGCTTGGCCATGGGCAGCGTAACCATAAGGAACGTGCGCAGCGGCGAAGCGCCCACGTCACGGGCGCTTTCCTCCTGCTGGATATGTACGGTGCGGAACGCGCCGGAAGGAATCCACACCATGAACATCATCGTGTTTACGATGTGCACCAGCACCACTCCTGCAAATGTGCCGATAAGGTTCAGCTTATAAAAGATGACGGCCATGGCTGTGTAGATGCCCATTTTGGGGAATGCGTTGGTAAGAAGAAAGCTCAGGCGCACGGCGCTGCGGCCCCTGAACGGGTAGCGTGCCAGTGCGTAGGCGGCGGGCAGGCATACGGCCAGCGAGAGCAGCGTTACAACAACAGCCAGCACCAGCGATGTGCCGATGGATTGTACAAGCTGTGCCTTGGAGAGCACATAATCCCACCATTTGAATCCGTAGCTCCGGGGGATGACATCGGGATACTCGTAATCTCCGGCGAACGAAAGCAGCAGCATATTCATCAGCGGTCCGTAAAAAAACAGCAGAAACAGCGCAAGCAGAACATATTCCCAGAATTTGTTTTTGCCCAGCGAAAAATAAAGGCGTCTCATCCGTTTCCCTCCTTGTCAAGATAAAGCGGCGCCCCCACGGCCAACAGGTGTACCGGCGCGCAGGCGCCGGCATACAGCTTCAGCACGGCGCTGCGCGCGCCCGGAGCCAGGGACAGAGAGAGCGGCGTGCGCAGGTCTGTTTCGGCACGCTGTACTGCTCCGGTGCTGTCCCTCAGCTCCAGCACCGGGGCAGCGGCCTGCGCCGGTGCCCAGTCCAGATAGCCGGAGGTGTTGTCGAATATTACTGTTACGCGTCCCTTTTCGCTGTGCGCGGTGAACAGAGGCCCTTTTGTGACGATGGTCTGCCGGCGCAGCACCGCGCCCAGTACCGCGTCTGCCGCGTTCAGCGTGCAGGCCTCGTCCACGATGGCGTAGGTGGTGAATACCTCCGCATCCCGGGGCATGCTGTGAAGGTCTTTTCCGGTGACGGCCGCGATGCGCTGTCCCTTCAGCACCAGCCGTTCCCACAGCGCCAGCGCCCGGCTGTTGCCGATGAACGCCTCTGCCATGGGGTGCGCACCCATGCCGGATTCCGAAACAGAGGTGTTAAAGACCTCGATATAGTCCACTGTGTTCCAGTCGTGCATTTCCATGTCAAAACGGCAGCCGATGAACAGCGGGCTGCCGACGGAAAACGGGTGTGCGATGCCCACGGCACGCGCGCCCGCAGTGCGCAGCATTGCGAAAAAAGGCTCCGGCGCACGGGGGTCCAGTGTGGTGATGTCCGGCATCTGTACAAGCCCAAGCGCCAGAATGTGGCCGAAAAATGTGGTTATCTCCACGCCCGGCAAAAGCGCAAGCGCGTATCCCGCCCGCCGGATGGCGTCATAGGCCTTTGCATGGCCGGAAGTGGTGTTATGGTCTGTCAGGGCCAGCACGCCGAAGTTTTTTTCCGCGGCGTATGCAGCCAGTGATTCCACAGAAAGCGCACCGTCCGATTCTGTGGAATGGTTGTGCAGTTCTGCTCTTATGAATTTCATCCGGCCACCTCCTCCAGGCGCAGCGTGTAGTTTGTCTCGTCGTTGAGAACGTTGAGCACGTGCAGCACCACCCGCAGTACGCCTGTGGGACGACAGTTTACAAAGCCCTCGGATGAGCCCTGCGGTGCGAGCAGCATTTCCTTTGTCAATTGGTTGCGGTGAGCGCTGCCCACACACGCACCATTCAAAAACAGCGAGACGTTGATTTCGCCCTTGGGCATCGTGCAAAGATGTTCCGCCAACGCCTCCGGCACGGGCGTACCTTCGGGCAGGTTCTGTGCGGCAGCGGCCATACAGCCCGCGCGCAGCGTGTCCGGCTCCTGCTGCGGTTCGCGCTTGTCAAAGGTGAACACCACGCGCAGGGCGCGCAGCTCCCCCGGCAGAAGCGTTGTGTAAGAGATGTGCCCCTGAAAGCCCCGTGGCAGCTGCCCGGACGCCCGGTACAAAAGCCGTTCATTCGTTTGTGGCACTTATTTCCATCCTTTCCTTTTAGACGGGTTGTTCCGTCATTTTGTTGAATCTTGTTTCTTTTCACTGTGCATATTCTACAAGATAGACCCCGATGCTTTCTCCGCAGAACATGTAAGAGCCATGTAAAAAGAACGCAATCCCGTGGGAAAACCGGTCAAAAATGGACAGTTTTCAAAGGCTTTATCGGAACTTTACAAAGAACGGGCGTGTGGTTTACATACATGATTTTTCTGCCCGGGGTGTCTGCGGTATACTGGGAGAAGAACGGAAGAGAGGGAGGCGGCACACCGTGCCACAGATGAAATATGAAAAGCACAATGCGCGGCAGTATGAGCAGATATTGCGTGCGGCGCGGCAGTTGTTTGTGGAAAAAGGGATCGAGCGCGTAAGCTTCAGCGCAGTGGCGGACAGCTGCGGTATCGCGCGCGCGACGCTTTACAAATATTTCCCCGATAAGGAATCTTTGCTGTGGGCCATCCACCGCCAAGCGCTGCGTACATTTGGAAACGCACTGCTGGCGCGGGCGGAGGCGCGTCCGCTCACGGCCCTGGAACGCTTTTCCGTGTATTTTGAGGAGCTTGCCCGCCGGTTTGAACTGGACCCGGATTTCCTTTTATTTTTCGACCTGTTTGAAAAAACCTATCAGGCGGAAACGGCGCGGCGTGGCAGCGCTGTTTACGAGCGGATGTTCCGGCCGGGAGATTTCGGCTCCGGCGACACTGCACGATTTTTATGCGAGAATTTTAACGATGGCTCCCTGCGGGCCGGGTTGGACGCGCAACTCACCGCCGTCAGCGCCACGTATACAGCGGTGTATGTACTCATCGGCCTGGGAAAAGACCGCGCGCCTCTGTCGCTGAAATACGGTATGGAGGCCCCGGCCATGGCGCGTTTTTTATTTGATGCATTTCTGCGGGGCATCAGCGCAGACGGAGCCCCGCCTCGCTGAAAGGCCTGAAACGGAAAAAGCGTGCCGCATCCGGTTTGGGATGCGGCACGCTTTCTGTGCTTTCAAAAGAATGGGAGCAAGGCCGGACGAAAAGGTGAAAAGAGATTGACACCGTCCGCTGCCGTGCTATACTGTGGTTAGCGAAAACTAATTATGGAGCGGCGGAGCCGCCGCTGAACGGAGGGTATTGTCATGGAAGCAACTGTTTCTGCACTGCTCAACCAGCAGATCAACAAGGAGTTTTATTCGGCCTATCTTTATCTGGACATCGCCAATTTTTATGCGTCTAAGGGTCTGGACGGCTTTGCAAACTGGTATCAGGTTCAGGCAAAGGAGGAGCAGGACCATGCGATGCTGTTTTACCAGTATCTGCACAACAACGGCCAGCCGGTGATACTGGAGGCCGTCGGCAAGCCGGACGGGGCATTTGCTTCGCTGGAGGCCCCTTTGGCTGCAGCGCTGGAGCATGAACGGTATGTTACCGCACTCATCAACGCCATTTACACAGCGGCACAAGCGGCGCAGGATTACCGCACCGTACAGTTTCTGGACTGGTTTGTAAAGGAGCAGGGCGAGGAAGAGAAAAACGCCGCTGACCTGATCACCAAGATGGAGCTGTTTGGGAGCGACGCGAAGGGGCTGTACATGCTCAACAGCGAGTTGGCCGCCCGCGTCTATACCGCACCGTCCCTTGTGCTGTAATACGACAGGGACAAAATGGCGGCCTGCGCCAGACGCAGGGGAAAAGCGGCGCCTCCGGACACAGGGTGTTCGGGAAAGACTGCGATTTGTTTTTCAAAAGCCGGAAATACGCCGTTTCTCTTGCTGCTTCGGCCGCCGAGGAACGGCTGAAGTTTATCGAGTTTATCGTAAGGTTTCACACAGAGGAGGTGCGGACAGCTTGGTCCGCTTGACGGCAGCCGTTACGGCCTGTGCGGACGGTGCGATAATTTTTTACAGTGCAACGGGCGGACAAAAATAAAATAACGCGCCGATGTATTTCGGCGCGTTATTTTTGTGTGTGGATATTTTTCGTAAAATACAGGATCACGGGAATCCTGTGCGGAGTCATACCTGCGCGGCAAATTCTGAAAGCACGATGTTTTTTCCACCGTGCAGCCGCGAGGCTTCCGCGGCCAGCGCCATGATGTGGCTGTCGATTGAAACGTCGATGGAAGTGAGCGGTTCGGCGCCTTCCGTGCGGAGCATCTCTACAAAAGCGTCCATCAGACGGTCGTCGCCGCCGCCATGTCCTGCGAATTTGTCCCGCACGGGGTCCAGCCGGATGGTCTGAACAGGTCTGCCGAAAGGGCGCAGAAAAATGCAGTTCTGCAGCATGTCGATCTCCAACTCGCCCAGCGAGCCCATCGCCCGCAGGCTGCGGCAGCAATCGGCCGTAAATGCCGTGACGGTAAAAGTGGCACAAACACCGTTGGCAAAAGCCATACTCACGCACTGATGGTCCGCTACATCGTTGTCACACGCATATACGCAGCGTCCGTATGGCCCCTGCTCCAGCGCTCGGCGGACGTTTTCCGGCGTGGGGTGCGCGTCCAGCACCGAGCAGGGCCACTCTGTATTGCCGTGCAGAATGCCTGTCTTTTCGTTGTCCATATAGATCTGCACGGCATTATAGGGGCAATCGCCGCGGACACGGCACTCTGTACAGCGCCGGGCTGCGCCTTTCGGCGCGTTCTGTGCAAAGAAAACAGATAACCCGCCTACCGAGGAAAGTGAAATGCAGGTGTCTCCGGCCAGCCACCGCAGCAGATCCAGATCATGACAGCTTTTTGCAAGGATCATGGGGCTTGCCTCCCCGGCCCGGCGCCAGTTCCCACGGACATAGCTGTGAGCGAAGTGCCAGTATGCCACATTCTCAATCAGATCCATATGAATCAGGCGGCCGATAGCATTGGCGTCCAGCAGCTGCTTGACAGTGGAAAATATCTGCGTATAGCGCAGGACATGAGCCACTGCAACGATGCGCTGGTATTTGTGAGCGGCGCCGCGCAAAGAAAGACATTCCTGAAGGTCGGGCGAGACGGGTTTTTCGAGCAGAAGGTGATACCCCTTTTCCAGCGCCGGGACAGCATGCCGGACATGCTGGCGGTCCTGTGTGGCAATGACGGCCACATCGCCCAGGCGCGGCGCTTCCAACAGAGCTTCCATGCTTTCATAACAGCTTTCTTCGGCAAGGCCGAAAGCCTCCCGCGCGGCTGTGCGCTTGGCCGGGTCCGGGTCTGCAACGGCTACAATGCGTATTTTGTCGGGATTGCGGCGCGCGTAGGAAGCGTACACCTCATAGCCCCTTACGCCCAGTCCGCCGATAACGGCGGTGATCGGTTGTTCCATCATACTCCTCCTTTTCAGATCCGGCAGGCAGAAATGCATTCGGCCCAGGAATAGCAGCCGGAAAAATGTCCGGCGCTATCTGTAAGATACCGCAGCTTCGGGCTGAAAAGCGTCTCCAGCGCGGAGGCGTCACCCGCTGCAAAGCGTTCCATCCGGCGCGCCGCGGTATCGAACCGCCCCGCAAGGCCGGACAGGCGCAGGTCGATAACTTCAAACCCGAAGGGATTGTTCGTGCAGTCCCACAAAGCCTCCCAGGCGCGCTTGCAGCGCAGGGTCTGCCGTGCGCACGCTCCGGCCAGCTGCGCAAGCGCAGACGCGGTGCCGTCCTTCGCTCGGGGTGCCTGCTCCCGCCAGCGGCATTTCAGCTCCAGCAAAAGGGCAAGCTGCTCATAAAACCGGTACAGCGCCTCAAATTCCGGCGAGTCGCTGGAGAAATTTTCATATTTACGCGCAAGATCCGCATAAAACCCGGAAAAGGACATGCCCGCCGTATCGGCGGCGAACAGCGGCACCAGAGGGTCCTCATACAGCAAAAACTTGGCGGCGTTCACAGGATCTTCGCTTTTGGCGGCGACGCCTGGAGGAGTGTTGAAATCTCCCATGTACGCAAAGGCGGCCGGGTCCTCTCCGGTGCAGGCGCGAAACCGTTCGTCCACAACGTCCGGCCGCGTATCTCCGGTGTAATCGTACTCAGCATACAACTGCATGCCGTAAAGCGCTGTCAGCAAATTGGCCTCGCCGCCGTTGTCGCCCCAGGCGGTGGCAAATACGGAGCGTATCCCATTCGTTTCGCAGGCGTGCAGCCCGGGAAGAGAAGACGCGCGCATCTTATCCACAGCGGGTGCGGGCCCCACCCATGTCCAAAGCCCGCCCGCAAACACCACGGGCGCACCAAACTGGGCATGGACGTGCAGAAGATGCTCGTACACCGGCTGCTCGTTATGGTAGTAGTCCCAATAAACGAGGGGGACATCCCGACGCGCCGCGCTCAGAACATCCGCAGGCAGCTGCCCGGGAACATCGTAGTAACCTCCCGTAGGCGAGGCCGCCCGCAGGTACATGTCGCTCCATATCATCGGCTGCAGACTGTATTTCTGTGCGATGGCGCACACGCGGGCAAGATGCTGTTCCATCAGTTGGTGTGACGGGACAAAGCCGTTTTTGAAGCGGTAATTTCCCAACCCCAACGACCAGGCTTCATCCATACCGATATGTACCCGCCGGGTGCGGAATGTCCCGCTTACGGCACGAAGCAGCTGTTCGATGAATGCGTAGGTTTTTTCTTCCCCCACCATCAGGATATCCTCGGTGTCCCGCAGCGCTGCGTCTACCTGCGGCCAGTGCAGCGCACGTTCCAGATGCGCCAGCGTCTGAATGCAGGGTACCAGCTCAATGCCCAGAGCAGCTGCATAGGAGTCCAGCCCGCGCAGCGCTTCAACGCTGTACCGGCCGCGCAGATAGCCGAAATAGGGCTGCTCCGGTACCTCATAGGTGTCTTCGGTGTACAGCATCAGGGTGTTCAGACCCATCAGAGCCATTTTACGCAGGACCATTTTCACGGTCTCCACACGGGGAACAGCGTTCCGCGAACCGTCCAGCATCACCCCATTGTGCTCAAATACCGGCTGGCGATGCAGCGCAAAACGCCGATGGTCCGCCCTCTTAAGGTAAGAGAGCGCCCGGAAAAATTGTACCGGCTCACAGTATTCCACCCGCAGGGTCTGTCCGTCGAACTCGGCGGAAAAGGCTCCGGCCCGGCGGGCTGAGAGCCGTATTCCGCCCGTGCCGGAACGAAATCCCTCGTGCATACACAGTTCTTCCAGACCGCTGCGCAGTTCGTCCGGGAGCCCGCATAAATCAATTTTCACAGTGTTCATCGGTAAAACTCCTTTAACTTATCTTTCAGCAGCCCGCTGTATAGTCCGGCCGTGATTTCCGCCACAGTCCAGCCGCTTTCCACCGCCCAAGGGCCCCAGCCCACGTCATTGGGAAGCCCAAACACTTCCATCATATCCACATCGTATCCGCGCGCCCATGCGCCGTTGATTTTTGCATTCCTGCTGCTGATCTGGGCGCTGGCAAGAAACCCGGCATGGCGGAGGAACAGAGCGTAGATATTTTCGTCTCCTGTGACGAAATAAGCCTGCATCAGGCCCATAGGCACCCAGTTGTTGCTGTACAGCAGATCTGCCACAGGGTCTCCGTTCCGGCTCAGCAGTGAACATTCGCCACCCTCCTGTCTGCTGCATGCGGCGGAATAGTCGCTGTCCCACTCGAGATATGCGCCGGAAGGATGGCGCACGGCCTCAAGGCTGCGGATGACAGTGTAGAGCATTTCCAGGTCCGTCTCCTTCCCCGTGGCATAGTACAGCCATGAAACAGGCAGAAGCAGGCGGCAAAGCTCCTCGGTCTCGCTCTGCTCGCGCACTGTTTTGGGATAGGCCGCCAGAAGAGAGCGCATGCCCCGCTCCCCGACCTCCAGACACCGGGCGTCCCGTTCCATTTTTCCGTACAGCAAAAGACACGCAAGATAAAACGCATTGTAATGCGCGCAGGGAAACGCGCCGTTCTGCGTGTGCAGCCGTTCAAAATCCGACTGCGTCATATTCAAATTGTCCGTGCGGGCCGGCCGCAGCCCGTCCGGGCCGGTCGTATTCATCAAAAACTCCAGCGCCATACGGCATTGCGGCAGATACTCACGTCCCTGCCCATACAGCGCCTTGAGCAGCGTTACCAGCATGGCCCGGGCCATATCGTCCTGATAGCATACTTCCCACGCGACATCCGTCCAGCGCAGCATGCCTGCACAGCGCCCGGTCTTGACCTGCATTACGTCGTAGACGTAAGCTTCCAGCCGGCCGGAACGTGCCCGGCTCTCTGCGTCACCCGTAGCCAGCGCATGAAAAAAATAAGCCATCGCCGCTTCGCCGCAGCAGTCCGTACGGATGGGAAACGCGATTTTCTGATGGCCGTCCGGATAAATCTCAGTGCCAAGGCCCTCCAGCACGCCGCCGTTTCCGCCGTCAAGGAGCGTGCCGGATGCTTCAAACCAGTGCAACGCCGCCTGTGCGCACGCGCCCAGTTCACTGCTCCGCCCCAGCGTATAGGCCGGCTCGGCCGGAGGCAATTCTACAGGCGTGCCGCAAAGCCATTCCACCAATGCAGCAACTACACGCCGCCACACGCTGACAGGAGCGAAGCGCGCCCGCACAAAATTACACAGACGGAAACTGCACACCGCTGTAGTAGGTGTTTCAAACCAGACGCCGTAAGCCGTGTGATCTTCTTTGTCGCTTTCGGAGAGCGGTTCGCATGCGTGCTGCGTCAATCCTTTTTTATACACGAGCACAGGCCGCGCCCCGCGGCATTTATAATAAGGAGCCGACCGGAAATTGCACTGCTCGTCCAGCAGCGTCCCCTCCGGCATGCCGGTGAATGCGCCGTCCGCACACACAAGGCGCAGGAACCGCGTGGATTCGGGCGGCATGCAGTAGTTCTGCGCAAAGCTGAGCGCATATTCGTAAAACACCCTTTTGCCCGCGGCGGAAAACGCTTCCAATGCGCTGCGGCTCCGGGCGGGCAGTACCAGCGGCTCCTCATGCGTGCCGCCAAAAACGCAGGCACAGTCAAATGTATCCAGGCTGTGCGGGCCCAGCGCATGCGGCGCAAAAACGACAGTGGACACCCCGTCGCACCGCTGCAAAAGCCGGGAGAGATCGCTTTCTCCCCGTGTGATGATCGCGACAGAAACAGACATGTCTTTTCCTCCTTCAGACCGTTTTGTCCGTGGTTTAATTCCATTATAGGAGCAGGGCCGCATAATGCAACGGAATGGAAGAATTGCTGGCCGCGAAAATAATGCGCAGCAATTTTTTTACTGAAAAAATTGTTTTTCCGGCGGCAAAAATATTGCTTGCCTGCTGAAAATTTTGTTGATTGCTTTCGCCGGAGGGGGCATGTAAACTTGATTTTGGAAAACAAAGCTGCGAAAGGTTGGTGGCAAGCCGTGCAAAAGACAACGGAGCAAAAGGCAGCGGGACGTCCGGCGCGTCTGAATTACAAGATGAAGACGCAATTACAACTGTATGCACTCCTCGCTCCCGTGCTGATTTTAATTTTTATTTTTTGTTATTTGCCTTTATATGGCCTGCTCATTGCCTTTCAGGAGTGGTACCCAGGTATGCCGTTTCTGGACTTTACGGGTGCTACCAAGTGGGTAGGCCTCAAGCACTTCATCTCATTTTTTCAAAATCCATATTTTTGGCGTTTGATCAAAAACACACTGGTGCTCAGCGCACTGAATTTGGGTGTAGCATTCTGGATCCCCATCGGGTTTGCGCTGCTCATCAATGAACTGCGTCTGGTAAAGTTCAAAAAGTTTGCTCAAACAGCAAGCTATCTGCCCTATTTCATCTCCAGCGTTGTTGTGGCGGGCATGGCGCTTTCATTCCTCAGCAGCGACGGTATTATCAACAAACTGATCGTACTGCTGGGCGGCGAGCCGTTTCTTCTGAATATGAAGCCACAGTATTTTCCAATGGTCTACACGCTCATTAATATATGGCGAAATTTCGGATGGGGCAGTATCCTGTATCTTTCGTCGATGGCGTCTATCGACACGGCGCTGTACGAGGCCGCCAGCCTGGACGGAGCAAATCGCTGGCACAAAATGTGGCACATCACACTGCCCTCCATCAAGCCGACCATCGTCGTCATGCTCATTATGGGCGTGGGCGGAATGCTGAACGCGGATTCGGATATGATTCTTCTACTGTACAGCCCAGCTACTTATGAGTACGCTGACGTCATCGGCACCTATCTGTACCGCTATGGCCTGGTGGGAGGCAATTTCAGCTATGGCACAGCTGTGGGCCTCTTCATCTCGCTCATCAACTTCGGCCTTATGTTCCTGGCGAACAAAGTCTCACGCAGGGTCGCAGACTATTCGTTGTGGTAATTTATTTTACAAAGAAAGGGTGACTTTGCATGGCTCGTACTTCTTTCCTGAAAAAGTGGCGGGGTGTCAACAACCATATTCAGGAAGGCTCCCGCATGGTTGACGCGCTGATCCTGGCCGTCATCGTCCTGATCTGTGTTCTCACGCTGTATCCCATGTACTATGTTTTCATCATGTCCATCAGCAAACCGCAAGATGTGATGGCGATGAACGTCTATCTATGGCCTACCGGTTTTGAGCTGGAGGCATATAAAAAGATTTTTACCGACAGCAACATGTGGCGCGCTTATGCGAATTCCATCTTATACACTGCGTCTTCCACAATATTGATTCTTATCACCAGCGTGCTGGGTGCATATCCCCTTTCCGTACCGGAGCTGCGCGGGCGCAAATTCGTCGTAGCGTTCGTTCTGCTGCCCATGTATTTCGGCGGCGGGCTGATTCCTACGTTTTTGGTGATGAACAGTCTGCATCTTTACAATAATATTTTCGCGATCATCATCCCGGCGTCGTTCAGCATCTGGTATATCATTCTTACAAGAACCTATTTCACGGGTATTCCGAAAGATATCCGGGAATCTGCGTTTATTGACGGCGCAAGCGATGCGGTGATCCTGTTCCGGATCTATCTTCCCCTTGCAAAGCCTATTCTGGCGGTGATTGCCATTTACTCCATCGTCTCCATGTGGAACAACTGGTTTTCGGCACAGGTGTATCTGCCGGATCAGGCGCTGCACCCGCTTCAGCTGTACCTGAAGCGCGTTCTTGTGGCGCAAACGGTGGACCTTACCAAGCTCAACTCTGCCGATATCGGCAACGCCATGCGTCAGATGATCTCCGCGATACAGATGCAATATTCCATGATTATCTTTACGACGCTTCCCATTATCTTCACTTACCCGTTCTTCCAGAAATATTTTATCAAAGGCGTTATGCTCGGCTCCCTGAAAGGCTGAACAGGGGCCGGCAAACAAATATATAATTAGGAGGACACCATGAAAAAATCGAAACTGTTGGCACTCATTCTGGCGGGCTGCATCGCAGTCTCTTCCCTGACGGCATGCGGCGCCGCATCCGGCACAAGCGCGGGCGGCAGCGCTCCGGCGAGCGGCTCTGCCTCTGCAGCGGATGGCGTCAGTCATCTGAAGATCATGGGAACCGAGGGCTGGGCTCCCTGCACTGACTGGAACGAGGTGGGCGAATACAGTGCCTTTAAAACCCTGCAGGGCTGGCTGGACGAGGCAAAGCTGGACGTTGAATGGGAGGTCATTACCGCAGAACAGTATCCCGTGATCCTGCAAACGCGCCTTGCCTCCGGCAACGACCTGCCCGATATCGTAAAGGTACACACACTGGATGACGCGGCGCTGCTTGCGCTGGCTGAACAGGGCCTAATCATCCCGATCAACGAAATCATAGATAAATATTCCGCAGGCCCCGCGCGGGAGGCGTTCAACAAAACTTTCCCCAGCGTGCGTCCGCTGACGACGGCCGAGGACGGCAATATGTACTGGTTCTGCAATGTGCAGAACAAATACTACGGTGACAACAACGATGCCAACGGCAGCTTCAGCATTCTGTACCGCCGTGACTGGGCCGATGCCCTGGAAATTGACGAGCCGGAGAACCTTGAGGAATTCACACAGATGCTGCGTGATTTCCGCACCAAGGACGCGAACGGCAACGGGCAGCAGGACGAGATACTGTTCATCGACCCCAGCTCCTTCCGCACGGGTATTGCGCAGTGGTTCGACCTTGCCACGGGCACCATCGCACTGGACCCCCAACAAAATAAAATCGTCACTCCCTGGAAAAACCCCAATGTCAAAGCATATTTCGCATATCTTAACAGCCTTGTCAACGAAGGCATTCTGGACCCCGCCGTCGCGGGCAATTATGAGCTGCTGACGCAGAAGCGCGCGGAAAATAAAATCGCCGCCATGTGGGATTACACCAACGCCATGTGGAACGAGCCTACGGTTCAGGCCATCGCCCCGGACGCGCTGTATGCGCCGCTGATGCCGCTGCCCGCTGTGGACGGCGTGGAGCCGGCGTCGATGTCTGAGCCGGGCCAAATGGTATGGGAACGCTATGCCGTAACAAAAGACTGCAAAGATCTGGAGGCTGTTGCCCGGCTGCTGGACATTGTTTACTCCGAGGACTATGCTACGCTGACTGCCTTTGGGGAGGAAGGCGTCAACTTTACTTATGATGAGGAAGGCGTGATGGTATCCTGCGGTCTGTCTGGTGATGAACTCAGGGAGCAGCGGATTGCAGAAGGTGCAATGCTCTGGAATGGCGTACTGCCCCGGGTGCAGTCCGTAGATATGCGGCAGCAGGTCGCTACCTGTGACGATTACAAACGTGACGTGACACTGGCTCTCATCGACTACGATAAAAAATATCCGGATCAGCTCAACAACTTCCTCGCCCTTCCAACAAAGGAAGAATCGGAACGGATCAATGAACTGCAGGCCAATCTCGATACAGCCTCTCAGGAGCTTGCTACAAAGCTGACATTGGGCCAAATCCCCCTTTCTGATTTGGAAAAAGAGGTTGAGAAACTGGATGAGTTAGGCCTGTCGGAGCTGCTTGAAATTGCACAGGCGCGTTATGACCGCTATTTGGCGAACCTGCCTTCTTAAAACTGGCATCTTTCCACACCTCTGCCAACCGTGCCGCATCTGCGGCACGGTTGGATGTGTTATTGCCTCCGGCATTTGAGGGACCTCTTTGTAGCATGCGAGGCACGAACCTGGAAATATGTTACAATAAAGCTTGCCGCGGCTGTCCATCCCGCGCATCGGCCTTGGCCGTAAATTTGTTTTGAGGGGGAAAACATCATGCGCCGTGCATTTTGGCATTCCAGGGATTTTCAGCGGTACTTTTTTACATACGCTATTTTATTTTTTTGCATGCTTTTAGCAGGCACATTTGTGATTGTTTTAGTCACGCAAGCCGAACGCAGGCATGCGGCGGACCAGCAGCGTACAGCCCAAGGACAACGGATCGCTGAGATAGTGGACAACGCCTGGGATTCGGCCATTGAAGCCGGAAATTTTTTGCGCAGTTCCACATGGGTACAGAAATACATGTCGGAAACCGACGTGTTCGCACAGGAATTCGGCCCGCTGAGGCAGCGGGAATTTTCCCAGTCGCTGACGGCTCTGTGCGCTTCCACTAATTTGATTCGCGACATCTCGATCCTGTATCCGCAAAAAGGCATTGTGGTAACGAACGCGGGATGGTTTTCCTCGGAAGAGTATGAGGTGTACGTCGCTCAAAAATTTCAGACGCCGAAAGGCTTCCTTGCGGACTATGTTTTGCAGAGGGAAAAGGTGTTCGGACCATTGCTCTCCAACGAATTTGCATTTTCCAATACCGGTTATCTGGTTTATGTACAGCAACTGGATATTCTGGACACGCCACGTACTCTGATGATTGTTTTTATCGACAAGGCCGCGCTGCAAAAACTTCTTGGACGGGTGTGCGACGAACAGGTGGCGGGTTTTGTCCTGACAGGAACGGATAATCAGGCGTATCTGACGTACGGAAAAGTAGCGGATGAAGCCGGTTTTTATAAGGAGACTTTCCCCAGCCAAAACCTGATGCTGAACTATACGTTATTTTTCCGGCCCGCCGCCACGCCTCTAACAGAAAACCTGTGGGGCGCAGTTATCCTTATCGCCCTTTCTCTGGCCGGCGTCTTTCTTGCGTACGGTCTGGCCAGCTTTCAGTATTCTCCACTCAGCCGCCTGATCCGTAAGGCCAGCGAACGCGCCCGGCAAAAGGCGCCCCTGGACGGCGGCATCGATACCATAGAGGCATGCGTCGACAAACTCTACGACGATAACGAAACGCTGGAGCATACGCTGGCCTCCTACCGTCACGCCCTGCGCGACCAAACGAACGCGCAGCTTCTGAAGGGCTATTTTACCGAAGACGTGTCGGAAGAGCCGCATCTTCATGATATCCCGTTTACCTATCAATACTGGTATATCGTGCTGGTGTTCCGCCAGCAGCAAGAAGACGGGCTCAGCGCGCCGGAGGACGCGCAGCGCCAAATCCGGCTGCTGGTGACGCTCAAGCAGGCGCTGCAGCACACACAGTGCGGCCAAATGCATTGTGAGCTTGTGGAAAATATCGAGGGACATGTAGCGGTGATCGCGGAATTTTCCCGTGCTCCCGGGGACGAGGCGGCGGTAGACCTCGGAGAAACTCTGTATGACGCGCTGGCCGAGCAAGAGCTGGAGTGTTCTGTTTTTGCGGCGCGCCCGCGCAAAGGTCTGATGGGCATCAGCGTGGCATACCAGGAGGCAAAAGAGACTATGCAGGAGCAACCCGCAAAATTTGGCGTCACACTCGCACGGCCCAGCGCGCAATACTATTATCCGCTGGACTGGGAGAGTCAACTCATCCGCGCCATGCGCGAGGGCAACGCCAAGCTCACGCAGGCTATTCTGCGTCAGCTTTATGAAGAAAACGCAGCGCTGCATCTCAGCCACACGCTCATCCAGCGCGTAGCGACGCTGCTGTACGAAACGATGCGCCGCATCGTATTCGAAGCCAAGCTTCCGGCAGAAACCTTTTTGGAGATTGAGGAGCCACAATATGCGGGGTCGCTCACGCAGGTATTTCGCATGGCGGAGCGCGCTGCGCTGTGCATCTGCGAGCAGACGCTGCGCAAAAAAGAGGCGACCTCTGTCGGTATCAATCAGTCACTTGTGGAATATGTGGATGAAAATGTATTTGACCCGGAGCTTTCGCTCAATATGCTGAGTGACATTTTTGGAGTTTCCAACGCAAGCATTTCCCGGCTTTTTAAAAACGCTACGGGCGACACTTTTTATAATTATATTACCGACAGGCGCATGCGCAGAGCACAGGAGCTTCTGCGCCTTCGCGGTTATTCCCCCAAAGGGATGGCGGCTGAAGTGGGATATGACAACGAATATTCCTTTAAGCGCGCGTTTGTCCGGCAATACGGCATAACGCCGAAAGAATACGCAGAAAGGGAATCACAACATGAAGCAAACATATCAAGCCCCGAGTGAAGAAACCGCTGGCATCCGCAACCTGGTGCTGATCTACAACGGTTATTACGAGCAAAACCGCGGTAATTGGATGCCGGAGGAATTCCTGCCGTACCTGCTGTATCAAAGGCGCGACGGCAGCTTTTCCGAACGCTTTTTTGACGGTTTTTTGTTCCTTGGCCTGCTCGGCCCGCAAGGCGGTCAATTTTTTGAAGCCACTGACCCGCTCAAAGCATCAACCTGGGACGACTGGAACTGGTACTTGGAAAAGACCTTTTCGCCCGGAGGCGACCTTGCCGCGCTGCGTGATGCCGTTCTGGACGCGAGGCGGATGTCCGGAGATAATGCTCTGCGGGCAAAGCTTGTTTTGATGGTTCCGTTCCCCTCCCGCGAGAGCTTTCCCGGCACAGAAGCGCAGAAAGAAGCGCTCCGGCTTTATATGGAGCAAATGAAAGAACGGTATCAGCCGTTTGCGGCTTCGGATGCCCTTGAGCTGTGCGCACTGTACTGGCTGCACGAGGACGATGCGCAGGAAGAACTGATCCGCTACGCCGCCGCGCTGACCCATGCGCAAGGGCTGCGGTTCCTGTGGATCCCTTTTTTCAACGCCCACGGGTTCGGCCGGTGGAAGGACCTGGGCTTTGATTCCGCCATTCTGCAGCCCAACCACTTTTTTAACGGCACGCCGCCGGAGCAGATCCCTGCGGCTGCTGCGCTGGCACGACAGAACGGGATGGGGCTTGAGCTGGAATTTGACGAGCGCGCTTTCGAAGATGCGGGCTATTGCCGGCGCTATCTGGATTATCTGGAGGGGGCGGCGCAATACGGCTATGGCGGCCCAGACGTGTTCAAGGGCTATTATCAGGACGTAAAGGCGCTCCTATACGCTGCCCGCGGAGCAGGCATTCACGGCCGAACTCTTTATGAAAAAACATTTGAAGCGGCACACGCATATCGTGCGGAATAACGGTTGGAGTGCTCTGCACCTGAGAAAGAAAAAACGCTTTATTTTATGGCGTCTATATATCCGATCCTGTGCTGCCTGCATTTTTTGACCGTGGATTGTGGCCTGCGATATCTTCTGTTGCGGCGAATGCTTTGTATGCCGGATATATCTTTTCCCGTCGGGGCGTTGGTGTCATCGGCAAGGATGTGTCTGATGCAGATACCTCTGCCGCTGCGGGGAGCAAGTTGGAACCGACGACTATCGAATGATAAGGATACTACGGGATAGGCCGGAATCGGCCATCGATGAAGGAGAAGGTGACGAAGCACCGGAAGTCCGGTGATGGAAATCAAAGCCTCCGGTACGCCGATTTAGGGAAGGTACCCGGCAGGGAAGAGAGCGAGCCGCCATCCTCAACAAGAAAATCGACCGGCCGGCGCATGATTTTCGGCGCATGCCGGAGCCTTCGAGGATTCATAGTGTGATGACAGAAAGTTGCATCCGATTCACGCTTAACGCGGTTTTGTCCACAGACGAAGCGAAAAGCAGCATGAACTTGGACTGCGGCGGCAGATTGCTGCCTGTGTCACCATGAACGGTGTAACGGTATGGGAATCCCTTCGGTCCGGCGGAAGAAAACACCCTATATCTGCCATGGCTCCTTGCTGTTTCGGACGTCTGCGATGCCATGACTGCAGGCAGACCGCCTCCAGCCAACAGCCCATGTCTGGGGTACAGGCAAAACGTTCGATGCTCTTTTATCAGAGCTGTTCTGTGAAGTTCTGTAAGCGGCGTAAATATCTTTTTTAGGAAAACACTTAGCACGAGCAGCTGGAAGGGAAACAAAAACAAATAAAACAGCGCGCAATCCTTTTAACAAGGATCGCGCGCTGTTTTATTAGCGTTCTGCTGGCAAAAAACTTAAAACCATATTATTACTAATTATTTTTTGTTTTTTCTGCTGTCCGGATGAGGTTGCTCA
>QFCE01002900.1_pt2 | contig 113106 bp, 99 predicted proteins | sample 5346091 | NCBI WGS metagenome assembly QFCE01 (sample SAMN09062252, study PRJNA434731) | Human gut metagenome, whole genome shotgun sequencing project. | isolation source: stool timepoint A chromium assembly | host: Homo sapiens | collected 2015
GAAGCACTTTTATTCGATCACTACGTCTGCCACAGAAGAGATAGATTGCATTTGGCCTGGAAGGGTTCATATTCAGCTGGTCTTTTACGACAGCGCATAATCCATCAATGGACTTGCGCATATCTGTATAACCACAGATCACATAAATCTCGTCTGCGACAGTGATGTCTCCTAACATGTCCCTGTCACAGCTTTAAGGATCTGCGACAGCAGCTTCGGGTCAACATCATTTGAAATTTTTATTGAAACAGTCCCAAGCATGACCTCGATGGCGGGGCAGGGTTCTTCCAGCGGAAGCATTGTGCTTTCGACAGTTGGAATGCCCGGGTTTTGATGATCAGGTATCACCTCAAGTTTTACAACATCCGGTTTAAGGGCTGGCTTATAATCGCCGCGTCCTGTGGCAGAGGGGATATCATAACAAGCTTTTTTTCTCAGTCTTTTAACCCAGTTGTAAAAGGTGCCGGGATTGATGTTATGTTCTGTACACCATTGGTAGTCACTAAGACCGCTGCTGCGGCATTCCATGATAAGTTGATATTGTTCGTCTGCTGTGCGTCTTTGCGTTTTCATACAAGAAACCTCCATAGTTATAGTAAAACGCTCGCATTTATAGTATCTAGCGCCGATACTGTAGTAAAATGCTGGCATCTATCATCTATAATTATGGCAAATTTTGTGATGATTTTAAATCCACCCTGAAACTAGGCGCTTACATTATTTGTGTTCCCACAACCGAGGTCTAATGCCACAACAACCGTTACCTTCCTCACAAGCTCTTTTTCCTTGTGATTTTCAGCAATCCTGTTGAAGCTGAAAAACTCTACAAAGTGCGTAAATTCAAGGATTTCTATATATCCTTTCTGTGTAGTCCTACTACCGTCTCCACATGGATCGATACGTGCTGATTGATGTCAGTTTTCGGAAATCGATCCAGACTAATGTGGACTGTAGTAAAATATCTCCGTTTGTCTGCGGAAACATATCAACAAATTCTGTAGCAAAAAAGTATTAATACAACTCGCTATCCATATCACAGCCTGAACCTCGTTCGTCCACGGAAAAAGTTCAACTTTTTATTCGTTTCTACTATTATAGTGATTCCAACATAAAAGTCAAATCTTCCGAGGAACCGCCATCGTCTCAGCCTTGTCCGTTCTTCCTGCAAAAACAGGTCAACGGCTATTTTTAGACCTAACTGATGGTCAGTTTTCCATGCACTCGACCTTATCATGCCTGAAAATTCGGCATTGAAAGGGAGAAACAATCCTGTTATTTCTTCGCATTCTCTTCCAATTCCAGCATGTATTTATCAAAGTCAGACATAAACAATCTGTCCTGGATAACACGATACTTTTCAAATTCAGTCTCGGCATGAATCTTTGCAATTTCAGCTGACACTTTCCCTGCATCCTGTAAAATACCATAATCAAACATTTCAATAAAGCTATTAAGCCGTTTTTCCCAGTCCTGCATCGTGAGTGGAATATGCCGTAATGTCATATTCTCAGCAAAATCCAAGTATGCAGTAACCATACGATTCAGCTGTTTCATTTCATCCTGACTCAAATAATTCTTGGCAACCGTAACATCACTCTTCTTAATTTTGCCTTCAGGAGCATCTGCCCAAGTAGTTAATCCCATATGTTCTCTTGTATGGTCAGCTCTTTCTACAATCAGTTCAGCTGCCGTATGACCATGAACTGCGTAATGCATTTTATTCTGAACTGTTGCGTAGAATCTCCTGGTAGTTGCAGAATTCTTATCGTAATCAATGGCTGTGGCATACAGGTCAGTTATTTTCTGATAAAACTTTCTTTCGCTTGCTCGAATTTCACGAATTCGTTCTAACTGCTCATCAAAATACTTTTCTGTCAGATAAGTTCCGCGTTTGAGACGCTCGTCATCCATAACCCAGCCTTTGATGGTATAGTCCTTTGCAATTTGATTGACCCATTTACGAAACTGCACCGCACGCTCAGAATTTACCTTAAATCCTACTGCAATGATCATCTCTAAGGAATAGTGATTTGTGCTGTAGCTTTTTCCGTCGGCGGCAGTTATTCGAAATTTTCGAATAACTGAATCCTCTTGTAACTCACTGTCCTCAAAGATTTTCTTAATATGATAATTTATAGTGTTAGTGCCGACATCGTACAATGTTGCCATCATCTTCTGTGTCAGCCATATATTCTCATCCTCATAGCGCATCTCAATACTGTCCTGCTGATCGCCAACTGAGGCAACATAGGTCAGGTATTCTGCCGCGCTGGAACGGATAGTTATTTCATCTTTTTTCTTTTTCAATAGGAGGCCTCCTTCCCCAACAAATTACTCTATAATAAACTAATTTCTACATACTCTCATCGTCCGTGACAACGCTTATACTTCTTTCCGCTTCCGCACGAACACAATTCATTGCGGCCTATCTTCTTCGGCCATTTTACTCTTTCCTGAACCATAATAGAAATTTTTCCATCATACATAAGTTCAAGTTCCCTCAGACGATACAAATATTCAGAGATCTCTACCGCTCCTTCTATAACATCTATTCCACTGCCAAGTCTGCCTCTTAGTATCGAGTGGCTTAAACTGTGGCCGGCTCTGCCAACAATCCCAGTGCCTAAACCTATGACATCTAATCCACAGCCTAAAACCTACCGCATTTTTCGGTCATCCACTTTTTCTCCGTTCAGACTAAAAAGTAGATATGTTTCCATACAAGAAAGCCGAGCTTTCCGCAAGGCTTCTCTGATAATACTAACCTCGCAAAAAGCCCGTAAATGCGCTACTTTTCGCTATTTATTTCTCTTTCCTAGACATCAAACAGACCGTTTCAACGTGCCCCGTATGCGCAAACTGATCAAACGCCCGCACTTTTCTCAGTTCATATCCGCCATCCACCAGAATCCGCAGATCCCGTGCAAGCGTTGCCGAATCACAACTCACATAAACAATCCGCTGCGGCTTCATGGCAAGCATCGTCGACAGACACTGCTCATCGCAGCCCTTGCGCGGCGGGTCTACAACAATCACATCCGGATGACGCATACCGGCATCCAGATCGTCACTGTTATAAAACTGCGGCAATACTTCCTCTGCTTTTCCCACAAAAAACTCTGCATTCGTAATACCGTTTAATGCAGCATTATTCTTTGCATCCTCGATCGCCTGAGGAACAATTTCCACTCCGTATACCTGCTTTGCCTTCTGGGATAAAAAGAGCGAAATCGTGCCGATCCCGCAATACAGATCCCAGACGGATTCTTTTCCGGTCAGCTTTGCATACTCCAGTGCTGTGCTGTAGAGTTTCTCTGTCTGTACCGGATTGACCTGATAAAACGACTGCGGAGAAATATGATAGGCAATCGCCGTATCTTCCACTGAAAAATCTCCGGTATTACGCAGATGAATATAATCCGTGATGTATGGCATGCCCCAGATACATTCCGTGTGTTTTCCAAGAATGACATTTGTGCGCTCGGTATTTACATTATAGGAAATGGAAGTCATCCCCGGCAGCACCGAAAGCCGCTCGATGAGAGTTTCTTTTTCCGGCAGCCGGTCTCCGTTAATAATCAGGCATACCATCACCTCTTCGGTGGTAAATCCATAGCGGATCAAAATATGGCGTACCAGTCCTGTTCCGGTAGTCTCATCGTAAGCCGGAATCTGCTTTAGCAGCATCCATTCCTTTACCGCCATAAGCACATCCTTATTTTCCTTTACCCCAAGCAGACAGTCTTCCACCGGAATGATGGCATGCGTACGTGCCGCATAAAATCCGGTCACAAGTTTTCCTTCTTTATCCAGTCCCACCGGAAACTGTGCCTTGTTGCGGTAGCGGAAAGGATGCTCCATCCCAACGATCGGCAGACACACCCGCTCTAACTCCTCTTTGGAAAATCCACCAATCCTCTGCAGATTACTGCGCACCTTGTTTTCCTTGAATGCAAGCTGTTCCTCGTAGGAAAGTGCCTGTATCTGACAGCCACCGCAGCGGCGGTGGAGCGGACATTGCGGTTCTACACGGTATGGAGATGGTGTGATAATTTCCTCCACACGGGCATATCCATAGTGCTTTTTCAGTTTTGTGGCACGAGCACGGATTTCATCTCCGATCAGCGCATCCTTGACGAAAAATGTCATCCCATCGTACTTTCCGATGCCTTCCCCGTCGACTCCCATATCTGTAATTTTCAAAGAAAATAAATCGTTTTTTTTCATCCTTTTAACCTGCGAAGTCGGAGTCAAAATATCTTTCGGCTCCGACTTTATCTCATCTTATTTGCTTGTCTTGCGGATATTTGTCTCCAGCAGGCGGCTGTACCCCTGCCACTCAAGATTATTGTCCGGCACATTTGCCAGAATCTCCCGCATGGTTTCCATCTTTGCATCCACGTTGTCCGCGAAGCTCAAAGCCATCGCTTCAACCAGTGCCGGTTTCTTCGGAGATCCATACTCCAGTTCTCCGTGGTGCGCCAGAATGCAGTGCTTTAACTCATTTTCCAGAACCACCGGAAATCCCTCAATGGAACGGATTCCCTCGCCTACCCACTCGGCACCGATCATAATATGCCCAAGCAGCTGTCCTGCATCGGTATAATCATTTGCCGGAAACGCCGACAACTCTTTTAATTTACCGATATCGTGGAAAATCGCCGCCGTAATCAGAAGATCCCGATTCAAAAACGGATAATTCTGCGCAAAATAATTACAGTTTCTTGTCACGCTGACGGTATGTTCCAACAGACCCCCGACAAATCCATGATGTACACTCTTTGCTGCCGAATGAAATTTAAACCGGTCCGCAAATGTTTGATTGTCGAAAAATCTGTGCAGCAGCTGGTTCAGGTAAGGATTTTTCACAGAATCAATATATCCTGTCAATTCGGCATACATCTCCTCCACATCCTTGTCCGTACAAGGAAGATACTCCTTAGGATCAATGTCCTCCTCTGAAACACGGCGTGCACGCCGGATCGACATCTGCAGATTTCCCTGAAAGCTGGTGACATCTCCCGTAACCGCCACATAATCCAGCGCGTCAAACTCATCAATTCCCACAGAACCCGGATCCCAGATCTTGGCATCAATCGTTCCTGTTTTATCCTGCAGGATCACATTGTCGTATGCTTTTCCGGCTTTGGTCAGTGCCGCCTGTTTGAATTTACACAGATATACTTCATTTACTTTTTCTCCTTCTCGGAGAGATTCAATATATTTCATAGTAACTCCTTATTTCCAATTTTACTGCAAAACCCCTGCTTTTAATTTACAGGTAATCTTTTTATACCCCTTAGTACCTTCCCGCATAACCGTAACCGAATAGGTTTCTTTCGGTGTCAGCTGCAACAGCACCTCCCGGAATTGCTCTGCACTTGCAACCTCCTGGCCTGCAACGGAACGAATCACATCCCCGCTCTGCAGTCCCGCATCCATGGCAGGCGAATCCATCTCAACTTTTTTGATATATATGCCCTTTGGGATATCGTATTTCTGCGCAATATGCTGGGTAACAGTAGAAATGTGCACACCAAAATACGGCACCTCTTTGTCCGCAAATAATAGATCAATCACTGGCATCAGTTCTGATATTTCCACTGCAGTGAGCGTATTTGCAGAAGCCGCACTATAGCTTTGCATCACAACACCGACAAGTTCGCCATCCATATTGATCAGCACACCGCTTCCATTCTCGCTGGCAACAATATCTGTCGTGTATACACTGTAATTATTGTCCGGGGTGGAAATTTCATTGTTGGTCGCCGTAATGGTTCCGGTCAGGATCGAATAATTCGTTCCAAGCGGACTGCCGAGGGCAATCACAATACTTCCCTTATGTATGGTGTTTAAACCAGCTGTTTTCATCACGGTGATGGCATTCCTCGTGGAATCTTCCAGATCCTCCAGATCCACGGTAAGTGCCGCAAGACCGGTATTCCCATCGTATCTGACCAGCTTTGCCTCTGCCACCGCATCATTTACAAAGGTAACTTTGATCTTTGCAGCATCTTTAATCGTTTTTTTCTCCGTAAGAATCCAGAGTTTACCTCCACTTTCTCCAACGATCGTGCCACAGCCCTGACCTTCCCGTTCATAAGAGTTGTTAAACCAGTCCGTATCACTGACCACCCCTGTGATCGTAACGATGGACTTATTTGCCGTATTTCCAATGGCGTACAGCTCTGTCTGAATCTGCTGGTAATCGTCCAGCGTCATCGGCTGTCTCACTTCCGGAGTCTGTGTCTCCTCCTTTTCCTCAGACCCCTGCTCCGTTTCTTTCACCGATGCCTGCTGTGAATCCTGTGCTCCTGTATCCGGCACAGGACCTTCCTCCTGCCGCAGAACCGGAATCATAAAAAGCAGCACCAGACACACAGCCAGCGCAAATACACCCCCACAGGCAGCAGATTCCCCCAACCGGACCCACATACGTTTATAATTCTTTGGTTTGTCCTTAATCTGTTCTCTGACAAACGCATTCTTTGGTTGCTGTTTATCACTCATAACCACTATTATATTCGCATTTCCATGCACTTGCAACAATCACATTATTTTTCTTTTCCAAAATGGCACTTTGCGTTATAATACAAGAGAGAATACTATATAAAAAGGAATATCACTATGAATCAGAAAGTTTATCATACACTTGAATATTATAAAATACTGGAGCGTCTGGCAGATTATGCCAGCTGTGAAGAGGCAAAAGACCGCTGTCACAAACTGGTTCCCCTGACCGATCCTGCGGAAATTGCACATCTGCAGGAAACTACGGCAGACGCACTCAGCCGCCTGTACCGCGGAAGTGGCATCAGTTTTTCCGGCGTTCACAATGTCAACGCTTCCCTGAAGCGTCTCGATATTGGTGGCACCTTAAATACCACAGAGCTCCTTATGATCTGTTCTCTGTTGGAAGTTGCCAAGCGGGTCAAAGCATACGACCGAAGCGACCGCAACGATGAAAAAACAGATTCCCTGTCACCGCTTTTTTCACAGATCCAGCCGCTTTCTCCCCTTTTGGATGAAATCCGCCGCTGTGTTGTCGGGGAAGACGAAATTGCAGACGACGCCTCTGCGGCACTTTCTAAAATCCGTAAATCCATCCGGGGGATGAACGACCGCATTCACGCACAGCTGACTGGTCTTATGAACAACACAACCACCCGCAACTATCTGCAGGATGCTGTGATTACCATGCGTGACGGCCGCTACTGTCTGCCGGTTCGTGCCGAATCCAAAACCTCGGTTCCCGGTATGGTACATGACCAGTCCTCAAGCGGTTCTACCTTATTTATTGAACCAATGGCTGTCGTCAATTTAAATAACGAACTTAAGGAACTGTTTTTAAAAGAGCAGGAAGAAATTGACCGCATTTTAGCAGATCTTTCCAACCGTGTGGCAGAAAACGCAAACGGAATCCGTCAGGATTATACTGTTCTTGCGGAACTGGATTTTATTTTTGCCAAAGCCGAACTTGCCAAAAGTTACAACGGTGTTGCCCCTGTCTTTAATGAAGAGGGGCGGATTAACATCCGCAAAGGTCGCCACCCACTCTTAGATCCTAAGAAAGTGGTTCCGATTGATGTACGTCTCGGTGCGGATTTCCGGCAGCTGATCGTGACCGGTCCAAACACCGGTGGTAAAACCGTCTCTTTAAAAACGGTGGGACTGCTGACTCTGATGGGGCAGTCCGGTCTGCACATTCCGGCCGGAGATCGCTCGGAACTTGCCATTTTTCACGAAATTTTTGCAGATATCGGAGATGAACAGAGTATTGAGCAAAGCCTGAGTACGTTTTCTTCCCACATGACCAATATCGTCCGCATTTTACAAAAAGCGGATGACCAGAGCCTGTGTCTGTTTGACGAACTCTGCGCCGGTACCGATCCGACCGAAGGTGCCGCACTTGCCATCTCCATCTTAAACAAACTGCACCAGTATGGAGCGGTCACCATGGCTACCACGCATTACAGTGAATTGAAAGTTTATGCGCTCTCCACAGAAGGTGTTGAAAATGCCTGCTGTGAATTTGATGTCGATACGCTCAGTCCTACCTACCGTCTGCTGATCGGTATTCCGGGAAAAAGTAATGCGTTTGCCATCAGTTCCAAACTCGGACTGGCAGAAAATATCATTGAAGATGCCAAAGGCCGCCTGAGTGAGCGCGACGTCAATTTCGAAGATATGCTTGCCAATCTGGAACAGAGCCGTATCACCATTGAAAAAGAACAGCTGGAAATCCAGAAATATAAAGCAGAAATTGAAGATTTAAAGAAGAAACTGACCGCCAAAAATGAGCGTCTGGACAACAGCCGTGACGAGATTCTGCGCAAAGCCAATGAAGAAGCCGTACAGATTCTCAAAGAAGCCAAAGACCTTGCCGATGAGACCATCCGCAATTTCAACAAGTACGGACAGGGACAGGCGCCTATGTCCAAAATGGAAAAAGAACGCAGCCGTGTACGTGACAAAATGAGTGCCAGTGAAAAAGCACTCTCCATGAAGAAAAAGGAAACGGTCAACCACAAAGTACCTAAAAAGCTGCGCATCGGTGATTCCGTGCGTGTACTGTCCATGAACTTAAAGGGAACCGTGCACACACTGCCAAACGCCAAAGGGGATCTGTATGTCCAGATGGGAATCTTACGTTCCCTGGTCAACATCAAAGATCTGGTACTGATTGATGAAGATGCCTCTCCGGCAGCAAAAAAATACGGAGGTACTTCTTCCGGAAAAATAAAAATGAGCAAAGCGGCATCCGTTTCTACAGAGATCAATCTGATTGGTATGACGGTAGACGAAGCCATTGCCCATCTGGATAAATATCTTGATGATGCCTATGTGGCTCATCTGCCATCCGTCCGGATCGTTCACGGAAAAGGAACCGGTGCACTGCGCAATGCCGTGCAGGCACATCTGAAAAACCAGCGGTACGTGAAATCTTACCGGATGGGAGAGCCGTCTGAGGGCGGTGCCGGTGTAACCATTGCTGCTTTTGATGTTTAAATACCTATTGATTTTTTATAATAAGGAGGGATTTCCATGTCCAAACAGAAAATACTGATTGTGGACGATGACAATAATATTGCAGAACTTATTTCCCTGTATCTGACCAAGGAATGCTATGATACCAAAATCGTCAATGACGGGGAAGAAGCCCTGCACGCATTTGAACACTATAACCCTAACCTGATCCTGCTTGATCTGATGCTTCCGGGCATTGACGGCTATCAGGTCTGTCGGGAAATCCGTACCAAAAGCAACGTTCCGATCATCATGCTTTCCGCCAAAGGCGAAATCTTTGATAAAGTACTCGGACTAGAGCTCGGTGCGGATGATTACATATTAAAGCCATTTGATTCCAAGGAACTGGTAGCACGCGTCAAAGCGGTTCTCCGCCGTTTCCAGCCTGCCAAAACCGAGTCCGTTGTAGAATTAAAATGTGTGGAATATCCGGATCTGACCGTCAATCTGTCCAATTATTCGGTCATGTACAATGGGCATCCGATTGACATGCCTCCAAAAGAACTGGAACTGTTATATTTCCTTGCAGCTTCTCCCAACCAGGTGTTTACCCGCGAACAGCTGCTGGATCACATCTGGGGATATGAATACATCGGGGATACCCGCACAGTAGATGTCCACGTCAAACGTCTCCGGGAAAAGATCAAAGACCATGAAACCTGGTCGATCGCAACTGTCTGGGGAATCGGTTACAAATTTGAGGTAAAAGGATGAAAAAAACACTGATCCCCAAACTCATTTTTGGCTATGTCCTGTTTGTGGCTCTCGGCTTTATCATCCTGTGTACGTTCACACAGCATGCGATCACGCATTATGCCGAAAACCGGGAGGCACAGCAGCTATACCGGGAATCTGTACAGATTGCATCGGGTTATGCTGACAATTATAATAAATACAGTTTTTCGTTGCAGGATTTTCAAAAACAGATGCAAAGTCTTGGCGAATATCTTTCTGCCCAAATCTGGATCATGGACAATCAGGGAAATATTCTCTTTGATTCTACCGATGAATCCGTCGGCAAAAATGCAGCAAATGCCAATTATAAAACGCTCAAAGGTTTCAACACTTCCGACTTTGGCAACCGTTATTATATGACCGGTAACTTTTACGGATCGTTTTCCGAAAAAAACCTTACGGTATTTTCTCCGATCACCAGCAATTACCGGATTCACAGTTATGTCATGATCCATAAGACCGTGTCCTCCATCACACAGAATGCAAACGGTTTTATGAACATTGTTTTTTATACCATTGAATTTGTTTTTCTGACAGCACTGTTCCTCCTTTTGCTGTTTGCACATGGATTTTACCGTCCACTGCATCGGCTGACAATCGTCTCCGAGAGTTATGCCAAAGGAAATTTTGAACCGCGCACACAGATCCACCGGAACGATGAACTGGGATATCTTGCCAACACCATGGATTATATGGCGAATGAACTGGACACACTCGAAGAAGACCAGAGAAAGTTTATCTCGAATGTTTCTCACGATTTCCGTTCTCCGCTGACATCAATCAAAGGATATATCGAAGCCATGTTAGACGGAACCATTCCACCGGAGCTACAGAATAAATATCTGAATATCATCCTGTTTGAAACCGAACGTCTGACCAAACTGACACAGGGAATTCTGGATCTGAACCGTTTTGGACAGCACCGGGGTATGATGCTTGACCTTACAGATTTCGATATCAACCGCATGATAAAGACGACCATCCTCACCTTTGAAGGAACCTGTTCTGCCAAAGGGCTTTCTTTTGATCTTGTCTTAACAGGACAAAAGTTATATGTTCACGGTGATATGAGCAAAATCCAGCAGGTTCTCTATAACCTGATCGACAATGCCACAAAGTTTTCCCACAATGATGCATCAATCAAGATTGAAACAAGCATCAAAAATGAAAAAGTTCTTATTTCCGTGAAAGATTCCGGAATCGGAATTCCTGCAGAAAGTATCAAAAAAATCTGGGACCGCTTTTATAAAACGGACCTTTCCCGGGGAAAAGATAAACGGGGAACCGGCCTGGGACTTGCTATTGTAAAAGAAATTATTCAGGCACACAATGAACATATCAACGTCATCAGCACCGAAGGAGTGGGAACAGAGTTCATCTTTACCCTGCCACTCGCAAAAAAAGAAGTACAGTCATAACTGACCGTACTTCTTTTTTCAGTCAATGGTAAGTTCCTGATCCTTCCGGTCATACACACTGCGATACATCTTTGTATCTATGCTTTCCTTATCCAGAGACCATTTATTTTCTTCTTCCATGGCATCTTCCCGCAGCAGATCCGTTTCAAACCGATACCCTTCCGTTGTCACAGCCCGCAGATAGATACGCAGTGGTTTCCGCGAAGGGGTTTGTCCTTCCTGTGCCTGCGTCTGTTCTACGTCTTCTTTCTGCTGCTGTGGCTTCTCATATACCATCCTGCAGGTAACGGTACCGGAACCTGAATCAACGGTAGATCCTTCCGAATTCTCCTCCACCGCCTGTTCTGTCGTCACCAGATCCTTATCGTCCTTTGATGACTCCTGTTTTTCCTCTAGCAGATTCTGCATCAGATCCTGCGTCCAGATTTCCTCTCCATCCAGGGATGCTGCTATTTCAAAACTTTTAAAATGATACATCGCAACATTATCAAGCGTATAGGTACACTTTCCTTTCAGAGAAAGTTTTCCGTCCTTTAATGCCGGCGTTCCATCTAAAGTTCCCGATAAAACCTGATCAAATTTTCCGCTGACACCATCAAAGTCTTCCACCACTTCCGTTGTCTTCTTTTTTCCGTTTGCAAGAAGGAACGTGACATTTCCGTTGAATGTTTTGTTAAGCGGAAGTGTGATATTTCCTTTGAACATGTAACCGTCTGCTTTCAGCGGACATTCCGTTGTTCCGAAATAGATGCTCATCGTTGTATTATCGGTATACTCTTTCGGAATCACGGAAACTTCCACCTTATACTCGTGACGGGCAAAATCCATATCCTTTACTTCTATGGAATAATCCTCGACCATACTGGCCTCTTCTTCGAGTGTTTTTTCAATGCTTGACTGCATTCCTCCTACATCCGAAAGAATGATGTTGGTCGTATCCTGCAGATAGGCAAGCTGGTTGGTCAGCTCACTGACTTTGCCATACATCAGAATTCCAAACACCAAAAGCAAGATAAGGATCAGTACAATGAGTATTTTTTTCCAGTTTGCTTTCCATTTTTTCATAGAAATTATTCTTCGCTATCCTCGCTCTTTACGATCGCAATACCAAGTTCTTCTAACTGTTTCTCATCCACAGAACCCGGTGCCTCAGACATCAGATCGGAAGCATCCTTTACCTTCGGGAATGCAATCACGTCACGGATGGAATCTGCATGTACCATGTGCATAATCATACGGTCTACACCGTAAGCCAGTCCTGCGTGTGGCGGCACACCATAGGAGAATGCATCCAGAAGGAATCCAAACTGCTCATGTGCGCGCTCCTTGGTAAATCCAAGCACCTCAAACATCTTTTCCTGAATGTCATCCTGATGAATACGGACAGAACCACCGCCAAGTTCGGTACCGTTTAATACGATATCGTATGCCTTTGCGCGGACAGCACCCGGATCGCTGTCGATCTTATCCCAATCCTCTTCCATCGGCATGGTAAATGGATGATGCATTGCCATAAAACGGTTCTCTTCATCGGACCACTCCAGAAGTGGGAATTCTGTTACCCACAGGAAATTGTACTTGTTCTCATCGATCAGTCCAAGTTCTTCTCCAAGCTGTAAACGAAGTGCGCCCAGTACGTTCCATACGATCTTATTTTTATCTGCTGCAAACAAAAGCAGATCGCCCGGCTTGCCGTTCATCTTTGCAACAAGTGCGTTTAACTCGTCTTCTGTCATAAACTTTGCGAAAGAAGACTTGTAAGTGCCATCTTCGTTAATGCACAGATAAGCAAGTCCCTTTGCACCGCAGCCCTTTGCATGCTCCACCAGCTTGTCAATCTTCTTACGCGGCATATGTCCCTGTCCCTCGACATTGATACCACGGACAGAACCACCGTTTTCTAGTGCACCGGTAAATACACCGAATCCACAGCCCTTTACGGTCTCGGATACATCGACCAGTTCCATACCGAAACGGGTATCCGGCTTGTCGGAACCGAAACGATCCATGGCTTCCTGCCACGGCATACGCTGCAGCGGAATCTGCACGTCCACACCGATGGCTTCCTTAAATACAAATTTTAACAGACGCTCGTTGACATCAATGACATCGTCGATATCAACAAAGGAAAGCTCCATATCTGCCTGTGTAAACTCCGGCTGACGGTCTGCACGCAGATCCTCGTCACGGAAGCAGCGGGCGATCTGGAAATACCGGTCATAGCCGGATGCCATCAGAAGCTGCTTGAACAGCTGCGGAGACTGTGGCAGTGCATAGAAATTTCCCGGATGCACACGGCTTGGCACAAGATAATCCCTGGCACCTTCCGGTGTGGACTTGCACAGGATCGGAGTCTCGATCTCTAAAAATCCCTCGTTTGCCATAAACTGACGCATCAGTCCGAGCACACGGCTTTTCAGCATTAAGTTCTTTTGAATGTCCGGTCTGCGCAGATCCAGATAACGGTATTTCAGACGAATATCTTCTTTGGTCTGGCTGTTCTCCTCAATTGCAAACGGAGGTGTCTGTGACTCGGATAAAATGCGAAGACTGGTTGCGATCACTTCGATATCTCCGGTCTTTAAGTTTTCATTGACTGCTGCAGAACGCTTCTGTACCGTTCCTTCAACAGCCACTACATATTCACTTCTTAAAGTTCCTGCCTTTGCAAATCCCTCTGCTCCGACACTCTCCTCGTCAAACACGATCTGTAACAGACCACTTCTGTCACGCAGGTCGATAAAAATCAGACTTCCTAAATTTCTTCTCTTCTGTACCCAGCCCATAACGGTTACTTTTTCACCGATGTTGGCACTGCTTACCTCGGTACATCTGTGGCTTCTGTGTAAGCCTTTCATTGATTCTGCCATGATTGTCTCCTTTATACTCTCCTTATTCTATTTGTTAAAAAACTCCTCAAATTCTTCGTATCCTTCTTTGGAAAGCTGCTCTTTCTGGAATTTCTTGTTCTTGTTCATGCGGACAACCAATACCTGCTGTCCGTTCTCGCGGGCTTCTTTTGCCTGTTTCATCACATCCACAAGTTTCTCTGCCGGATACTTCTTTTCTACTAAGTAAGCAACTCTCTTCGGACGCTCCGGAATTTTGAACCCGCTCTCCATCAGAAGCAGGATAATACGCTCAAATCCGATGGAAAAACCACATGCCGGCACATCGTTGCCTGTGAATTTTCCAATCATCTTGTCGTATCTTCCACCGCCGCCACAGGCTGCACCAAGCTCCGGCATTGCGATCTCAAAAATGGTTCCGGTATAATAGCTCATGCCGCGCACAAGTGTCGGATCAAAGACCAGTGTAAACTCTGCATTCTTTGTCGCATTGACTGCCGTTGCAATCTCGGTCAGGCTGTCTGCCACTTCCTGATCCAGGAAACCACCCAGCTTGTCCTTTAAGAATGCCACACCTTCCGCAACATCCTTGCGGTCTTTTAATAACTCAAACAGCTCTAAGTATTTGTCAATCGACTCTTTTGCATAGCCCTCTTCCCCGAGTTCTGCTGCCACACCTTCGAGACCGATCTTGTCCATCTTATCGAGGGTGATGAAAATGCTGTCGTAATCCTTCTCTTCAAATCCGCTGTATGCTGCCATTGCCTTTAAAATCCGGCGCTCATTGATGCGGATCTCAAAATTCTTAAATCCGAGTCTGCCGATGGTGGTGGTTGTCGCAGTGATCAGCTCAATCTCTGCAAGATTACTCGGCTCACCTAAAATATCAATATCGCACTGGGTAAACTGACGGTAACGTCCACGCTGCGGACGGTCGGCTCTCCACACGCTTCCAATCTGCAATGCCTTAAACGGTGTCGGCAGATCATTGGCATGGTTTGCATAGAAACGGGAAAGTGGAACGGTCAGATCGTAACGCATACCGAAATCGACCACATCCGCCTCTTCTTTTGCGGTCTCGAGATTTAACTTCTCGCCACGCTTTAATACTTTAAAGATCAGTTTCTCGTTCTCGCCGCCCTGCTTGTTGGAAAGGTTTGCAATATTTTCCATGCATGGGGTTTCAATCGGCGTAAATCCAAAGCTGCGATAGGTATCTTTGATCACGCTCGTCACATAATCACGGATTTCCATCTCTGCAGGTAATATATCTTTCATGCCGTTGACCGGCTTTTTGCTCAGTGCCATTTGATTTCCTCCATTTTTTTCTCTTTTTATCCAGCATTTATTATACGTTTCGGGGCCTCATACGTCAAGGATTGTTGCAAAATGCTTTTTCAATCAGACAACTGTGTGTTACAAGTTTACCTCTGAACAGTAACAGATCGTCCAAGAAAATGTCCGCACCCTCCCGTCACGAAATTGATCTGTTTCATCAGTTACTTTCTGATTATATTTTAAGGCAGATGTGAATGTTTCCATTTCACATCTGCCTTAATGCTGTTAATACCCATTTATTTTAATTCATCTTCCAGCAATACTGCTGCGTCCTTTACACAGTCAATGCATTCTCTCCTGACAACCCCATCTGCAATACCTTTGAGTTCTTTACAGATAACGGTACCATTTTGTTCTTTGAATCTGCTGATGATTCGTCTTGCACTCTGCATTGTTTTCTGCGGATTTTTATTGATCATACCCAATACATTTACTGCTCCGATGATTGCTCCGCATGTTGCTTCCATACTGCCACCCATGCCTACCGCAAATCCCTGTGTAAGATTTTTGACTGTTTCTTCATCCAGCCCTGCCTGTTCACAATACGTACATGCCACAGCCTGCGCACAGTTATAACCACACATTTTTCTTTGAACTGCCTCTTTTACTTTTGATTCCATCTTTTTTTCCCTTTTCTTTTTGTAATTAGGAAGGGGATTTCATCCAGCTATTTTTCTGAGAACAACTGCTGCTTGCGCGCAATCATCTCATCAATCCTCTTCATATACAGCCCGACATCTTTGACATTCTCACACCGCTCGATCCGGTGTGTGCCATCCGCATTCGGCTGCGGCCATACCCGTTTGGTAGATGCCCCTGCGCCACAGGCAACGATTGTCTGGCGTTCCTCCATGATTAACACGTTATACACCCCTGCCTTGCCCGGCTTGGCATATCCCACGTTTTCCATATTTCCCGCCATTCCTTTCTGACGGTACAGATAATACGGAGAGAGTCCCATCTGATGACAGTATTCGGCACACAGATCCATGTGCTCCTGCGTATTGACCATCATCATGCTCTCATAGCGGTCCTTGAAAATATTTAACCGTGCCGCACGCTTGATGGCAAGTGAATGGATCGTGATATTATCCGGATCGAGTTCTTTTAAAATCTCCATCGTATTTCGCACATCCGCAAGGTTCTCTTCCGGAAGCCCCATAATCAGATCCATGTTGATATTGTCAAATCCCAGTTTTCTTGCCATGCGAAAACTTTCTATCGTCTGTTCGACCGTATGATGACGTCCGATCAGATCGAGCGTTTTCTGCTTCATGGTCTGCGGATTGATGGATATACGGCTGATGCCATTCTTTCGCAGCACCAGAAGTTTTTCTTCCGTGATGGAATCCGGCCGCCCTGCTTCCACCGTAAATTCCAGACAATCTCCCAGATCAAAACTGCATCTGATCTTGCGGATCAGACGATCCAGCTGGTATGGCTCAAGTGTGGTCGGTGTCCCTCCCCCGATATAGATTGAATTCAGTTTGCGATGATAATTCTTTGCGGCAACATAATCCAGTTCCTTTTCCAGTGCGTCCAGATACGCATCAACCTGTGTTTTCCAGGACGTCAGCGGATAGGAAGTAAACGAACAGTACAGACAGGTGCTCGGGCAAAACGGTATGCCGATATACAGACTGTATCCATTCTTATAATCCAGCCGGGAAAGCAATGCCCGCTCACGCTCTGCAATGGCAATCGACAGATTGATTTTCTCATCGGATGCCAGATAGGTCTGTTTCATATAGGAAGCAATCTCTTCTTTTGTTTTTCCCTCATCAAGCATCTGCATCGGAATCTTCGTCGGACGGATACCGGTCAGTGTACCCCATGGCAGCGGCTGTCCCGTCTCTTCCTCCAGCAGGCGGTACAGATGTTCCTTCAATGCATTCTTTGTCTCTGTACGATTGGAAAAATCCACCGCAAAGGTGCGCCGCGCCGGACCATCCGGCGCGTCATCCCAGGCGATGGAAATTCTGTCATCCGCATAATCAATCGAAAAATGGGAACTCCCCGCTTCTTCCTGCTCCGCAGAATGATTGGTACACGCCACATTTTTTTCGTCCGCATGCGCTTCCTTCGTATAGTAAAGCTCCACATCTTCCTTCGGGAAAAACGCTTTAATCAGCGAATGAATATCATATTCAAATTCTGTTCTGTTTAATGTTACAGTAATCATAAGTATGGATTGTACATCCTCTCGTTTTCAATAGTCGTTACATCGTTGTGTCCCGGATAAACGGTCGTACGGTCCGGCAGTGTCATCAGCTTTTCCTTGATGGAACGAATGATATCAGACATGCTTCCGCCCGGAAAATCGGTACGTCCTACCGATGTGCAAAACAGTGTATCTCCGGAAAATACCACATTTTCGTATGGGAAATAGTAACAGCATCCCCCCGGTGTATGTCCCGGTGTGTGCAGTACCCGGATATGAAATCCTGCCAGATCCAGTTCCTGCTCATCCTTTAAATATATGTCCGCATGGAACACGTGGTGTTCCCCTGTCATGTGGCATAAATTCATCTCTTCATTTTCCAGCGTTTCTTTTTCCGTCTCATAGGCATAGACCGGAATCGAAAATTCTTTTGCCAGATCTGCTGCTCCGGTTGCATGATCAAAATGTCCATGTGTCAACAGAATTGCCACCGGTGTACATCCTTCCTGACGCACACGCTCCGCCAGCTGCTTGGGACTGTAGCCCGGATCAATAATGATCAGTTCTTTTGTCTCATCATTGATTGCAAAATAGCAGTTGGTCTGTACCGGCCCTACCACATAGTGATTTATTTTTAATTTTGCCATTCTCTTCCTCCTATTGGCGCAACCTTAGCCAGTCGTCCGCTCCACATCCATCACGCTCTCAATCTGTCGGATCTTTTCCACAATTTTTGTGATCTGTCCCCTGCCTTTTGTCTGGAAGGCCACATCAATTGTTGCGATCCCCTGCTTGCTGGTCTTCGAGTGAATCCCGGAAATATTGATCTCCGCCTCTGTAAATACTTTGGTAATATCCACAAGAAGTCCGGAACGGTCGTGACAGAAAATCTTGATTTCCGCATGATACTCGCCAAACTGTTCTTTGTCTGCACCCTCCTGCCACTCAGCTTCAATCAGGCGCACACGCTCCATATCGGACAAATGCAGAATATTGACACAGTCGGTACGGTGGATCGACACTCCACGTCCGCGGGTGACAAATCCCACAATCTCATCTCCCGGAACCGGGCTACAGCACTTACTGAAATGCACAGCCACATCATAAAGTCCCTTGACCACAATTCCGCTCTTGGAATGCTTTGGCATATCCTCCTGCTTATTCTCCCCAACAGCCTCAAGCACTTCCTGATCTGTCAGCGTAATCGGATGATCCTTGCGGTATTCATCGTACATACGGTTTACAATCTGGCTTTCTTTCAATCCTCCGTGTCCTACGGTTGCCAGACAGGAATTCCAGTCATGGAACCCGTATTTGCGGATAATCTTTCCCTGATATTCCGGCTTATTGATTTCTCCGAAATTGATTCCCTTTGCCTTGGCATAATTGTTAATCAGTTCCTTGCCGTGCAGAATATTTTCTTCTTTTAATTCGCTACGGAACCACTGATTGATCTTGTTCTTGGCCTGTGTGCTCTTGACAATGGAAAGCCAGTCACGGCTCGGTCCCTTGGAGTTCTGGGAAGTGATGACCTCAATCCGGTCTCCGTTCTGGATCACATAGTCAATCGGCACCAGCTTGCCATTGACTTTGGCACCTACCATCTTATTTCCCACAGCAGAGTGAATGCTGTACGCAAAATCAATCGGTGTGGAACCGTTTGGCAGGTTCTTTACATCTCCGGACGGGGTAAAACAGAATACCGTATCGGAAAACAGATCCAGATCACTCTTTAAAAGTGTCATAAACTCTTTATTATCCGACATGTCACGCTGCCACTCAAGGATCTGACGCAGCCAGCTTAATTTTTCTTCTTCGGTTACGGTCGTGGAAGTGGTTACCCCATTGTTCACTTCCTTGTATTTCCAGTGCGCCGCAATACCGTATTCTGCGGTACGGTGCATCTCAAACGTACGGATCTGGATCTCAAACGGCTGTCCGCTCGGTCCGATCAGTGTCGTATGCAAAGACTGATACATATTCGGTTTTGGCATGGCAATATAGTCTTTGAAACGGCCCGGAATCGGTTTATATTTTTCGTGCATGATACCCAGAGCCGCATAACAGTCTTTTACGGTATCCACAATGATACGGATGGCAAACAGATCATAAATCTGATCAATGGTCTTGTTCTGGTTCACCATCTTTTTATAAATGGAGAAAAAATGCTTGGCACGTCCGGAAATCTCCGCTTTGATGCCAGCCTCTTCAATTTCCCTGCGCACATCGACAACCAGTCCCTGTACATAGGCATCCCGCACATTTTTGCGCAGTGCAACCTTTTCCACCAGATCATAGTAAGCCTCCGGCTCCAGATATTTAAGAGAAAGATCTTCCAGTTCAATCTTGATCTTGCTGATACCAAGACGCTGCGCGATCGGGCAGTAAATCTCCTGTGTCTCACGGGCGATCCGCTGCTGTGCCTCCTTGGACTGGTATTTTAAGGTACGCATATTGTGCAGACGATCCGCCAGTTTGATCATAATGACACGGATATCTTTCGCCATCGCAAGAAACATCTTACGCAGATTCTCCGCCTGCATCTCCAACCGGTCTGCATTCTTGTCCTTCGGATTTTTAATATTATCCGTCAGATGCAGATGCTGCAGCTTGGTTACACCATCCACGAGAAGAAGGACTTCATCCCCGAATTCCTCCCGCATCTGTTCTTCGGTCATCACGGTATCTTCCAGCACATCATGCAACAGACCCGCAGCAATGGTTTCCTTGTCCAGTTCCAGCTCTGCCAGAATGATTGCCACACAGAGCGGATGGATAATATATGCCTCTCCGGATTTACGCACCTGTCCTTTGTGCGCCTCAAAAGCGACATGATATGCCTTTTCAATTAATGTGATATCCGTGGAGGGATGGTATTTCCGGATACTTGCAATCAGTTCGTCATACAAGTCCTCCGGCTTGGAAAATTCCTGAATTGGTTTAATGTTGTCGGAACCCGAATGATACTCGCGCTCAATTCGTTCCAGTTCTTCTGTAGAAATATCTGCCATGCGTTCACCTACTTTTTCCATATGCCATAATATAATAGATTATTATAATTTATAATTTTTCATATTGCAATGGTTTCCCCTAAGAAAACTCGTAGATATAGCGTTGTGTCCGGCTCCCGGAAACATCTGTATCCTCCAGATAGTAAAATCCCAGTTTCTGAAGAAGTGCCACAGAAGCCACATTCTTTTGATCCGTCAGGGCATTGACTCTTGGAAAATCCAGTTCTTCCCGGGCAAATGCAAGAATTGCCTGACACACTTCCGTGGCCAGTCCCTGTCCCTGTCTGTCCGGATCGATCAGATATCCCAGTTCCAGTTCCACGGCATCCGGAAATTCCCGGTGCTCGAGTCCTGCCCTGCCGATCAGTTCCCCAGAAGCTTTATCAAAAACCAGCCACATCCCATATCCATAGTATCCGTACATATTGGTAATATATGCCTGCTGATATTTTTTTTCTTTTTCCTTTGCAAACAATGGTTCAATAAATCCCGGAATCCTCTCTCCGTCTGCATCCAGGCGCCATGTTACCCCTTCTTTCTGATACAGTTTTTCCAGAGCGGGAAGATCTTCCAGCGACAATTCCCGGATCACGCACCGTTTCGTGCGCGCAATCTCCCACGGCTGGCCATGGCATCTTTGAAAAATCCGCTCCAGAAATTCATCATCCACTTCCTCAAAACCTTCAATCACCATCCAGGCGCCCGCATAACTCTGTTCCGGAAATGCCGGATCTGCATAGGCAGCCACCGCCATATGCGCACGGACTGCCGCCTGAATCCCGGCATCTGTCGGCGTAATCAGGAGGACTTCCTCTGCATGAAGTTTCCACACAGCAAGCGCTTCTTCCGTTATGTTTTCCACCGGAAATACCGGAAAGTCTGTGGACAATTGCAGAGGATTCCATTCTTTCTGTTGATAGACCAGTGCCTTTAATTTCATCCTGTCAAAAAAGGCAGACTCTTTCGAATCTGCCTCTCCTTTCTAAATATTACACGGTTTCCGGTTCCGGATATTCTTCCCCGAAGGTATCCACAACAACTGTTTTCATCACCTGATCTTCCAGCGGACGATCACTGTAATCGGTAGCGGTCTCTGCAATGGCATCTACCACATCCTGTCCCTCGATAATCTTGCCGAACGCTGCATATGCGCCATCCAGATGCGGAGCGTCTTTGTGCATGATAAAGAACTGGCTTCCTGCGGAATCCGGCATCATGGAACGTGCCATGGAAAGCACGCCTGCGGTGTGGCGCAGATCATTTTTGACACCATTCTGTGCAAATTCTCCCTTAATTCCATATCCAGGGCCGCCCATACCGGTTCCTTCCGGATCTCCTCCCTGAATCATGAATCCTTTGATGACACGGTGGAAAATCAGTCCGTCATAAAATCCCTTTTTTACCAGACTGATAAAGTTATTTACAGTATTTGGTGCAACTTCCGGATACAGCTCTGCCTTCATCACTTTGCCGTCCGCCATTGTAAATGTAACTACTGGATTTGCCATAATATTTGTTCCTCTTCTTTCTTATATAAATTTATTTATTCTTTGGTCAGTGCCTCAACAACTTTTGGAAATTCCATAAAATGAGAAGCCTTAACCAGTACGGTATCTCCTTCTTTTACATATGCCAGAAGTTCTTCCGTCATCTCTTCACGGGTTTTCTTATAATGTACCTCACACTCTGGATTTGCTTTTGCCTCGCTGGCATATTCCTCCGCAAGTGTACCCGCACAGAACAATGCATCAATCCCGGAAGCTGCAACTGCCTTTCCGATACTTCTGTGAAGTTCCTTTTCCTCTGCTCCAAGTTCGCCCATATCGCCAAGCACCGCAATCCGTCTGCCCGACGTATGTGCCAGCACATCGATAGATGCTTTCATGGATACCGGATTTGCATTGTAACAGTCATCGATCACGGTCATTCCCTTTACATGCAGCAGATTGGTGCGCCCGGCAATGGTCTGCACAGATGCAATGCCCTGTGCAATCTCCCGGATGGAAAGTCCCAGCTGCAGTCCGACCGCAGTTCCTGCCAGCGCATTGTATACATTATGTTCACCCGGAATCGGAATCTTCGCATCGAAATCGCCCTGTGGCGTATGGATCTTTGCACACATTCCTTCGAGTCCATGATTTTCAATGTCTGTCGCATAAATATCTTTTTTGATATCAAATGCGGAATCCGCCCCCACTCCATAAAAAATTACCGGTTTTCCGTTTACCTCTTTTTTCGTAGAAAGCTTATCATCATCTCCATTTAAAATTACGGTTCCATCGACCTGCAGATGGTCAAACATTTCTGTCTTTGCCTGCAGAATTCCGTCTCTTGTACCAAGATTTTCCAGATGGCACAAACCAATATTTGTGATCACTCCGATATCCGGCCGTGCCATCGCTGCCAGACGGTGCATCTCTCCAAAATCGGAAATTCCCATTTCCAGTACCGCGACTTCGTGTTTTGCGCGAATCTTAAAAATAGTGAGCGGAAGTCCGATCTCATTGTTAAAGTTTCCCTCTGTCTTAAGCACTTTATACCGCTGTTCCAAAACGGAAGCTATCATTTCCTTTGTGCTTGTTTTTCCGACACTTCCCGTAATTCCAACCACTTTACAGGATAACTGTGTCCGGTAAAAAGCTGCAATTTTTTTCATCGCTTCTGTTGTGGAACTTACCAGAATATAGGGTCCCGTCTCTTCCGGCAGTGCATGATCCGAAAGCACTACCAGTGCTCCCTTTTCAAATACCTGCGGGATAAAATCATGACCATCCACACGTGCCCCTTTGATCGGAATAAACAGATAATCTTTTTGTACCTGGCGACTGTCGGTCACTGCTCCGGCAATTTCCTTCGTAACCAGGTCCCGGTCCCCGACAAACGTCCCCTCACATGCCGCTGCAATATTTTCAATTGTCATCCCCGGCATTTTATTTTCCAGTTCGTTTTTATAAAAACATCCAAACATGATTATCCCTCATACTTTTTCATGGAAATGGCAATCAGCTTCTCGCACAGCTCATTGAAATTGATTCCAATGACAGCAGCTTCCTGTGGCAACAGACTTGTCGGTGTCATCCCCGGCAGAGTGTTTGCCTCCAGACAATACATATGATTATTTTCATCCAGCAGGAAATCTGAACGGGAATAGGTATCCAGTCCAATTACTTCGGCTACCTGCTCTGCATATTTACGCATCTGCGCAGAAACCTCCTCGGGCAGATCCGCCGGACAGGTCTCTACCGCACTGCCCGCTTTGTATTTATTCTTGTAATCGTAGAAGCCCTGAATCGGCGCAATCTCAATGACCGGAAGTGCCTTTCCTTCAATCACACCAACTGAGAACTCACGTCCCTTGACATATTCCTCAATGACCAGCTCATCTTCCCAGTGAAACGCTTCATCGAGTGCTTTCTTAAACTCTGCTGCATCTCTGACAATCGTCACACCGATACTGGACCCTCCGCAGCATGGCTTTACGACGCACGGAAGTGTCAGCGGAAGCTTTGTCACATCATCCTCACGATTCTCTTTTTTCATGGCAATGCCTCTCGGTGCAGGAATTCCCGCACTTGCAAACAGCTGTTTTGCCATACCTTTATTCATGGCAATCGCGCTGCTCAAATAATCACTTCCGGTATATTTTACACCAAGCAGATCAAAAGCTGCCTGCAGCTTTCCGTTCTCTCCGTTTTCTCCGTGCAGTGCCATAAACACGATATCTGCCATCTGGCACATACGGATTACATTCGGTCCGAAAAAGCATGGGGACTGATCCTTTCTGGAAGCTTTTACGGCTGCCAGATCCGGTGCTACCTCCGGGATGTCATCTACTTTTACGCTGATTTCATCCGCACGGTCAAAAATTCCGTCCAGATTTTCCTCTTTATCACTGTAACCCATGAACACATCCAGCAAGATCACCCGGTGTCCATTTTCTTTTAATGCAGAAGCAACCATGCTTCCTGTCTTAAATGACACATCCCGCTCTGTGCTGAGCCCACCTGCTAATACTATGATATCCATGATCTGTTTTCCTCTTTTCCATTAATAATAATCCTTCGGATACCGGAACCTTTTTATTTTCCGGCATCAGACCTTTTGTATCATTATATACGTTTGCCCCTGACTAACACAAGATATTATTTTCTTTTAGACACTTTTTTAACAATATCCAGCACTTCTTGTACAGAAAAAAAGAGACTGCTCAGCACTACAGTCTCCTTTTGCACAAACTCCGGTAGGATTCCCCCTTTATTCTATTGCTGCCGGCAAAGCCGCTGCCCTGCGATTCTGTTCCATTTTCCGCACCAGCTCTGCCATGTATTCGAAAAACTTTCTCTCCAGATAGTTTTTCTCTGTGAGATAACTCCCATATTGATACAAAACATTTTTTAATTCTTCAGTTTCCGATAACTCCACTTCAAAAATAAACTGCCTTAACAGCTGCATGCGCTCGTCCTCTATAGAAAGAAGCCAGCTGGCAACCAGTTCTAAAAAATCTTCCCGCTCTATGAGGAACTGCACGTAGCGCCCAATTTTATTTTCTGTATAAATTTTCTTCTTCTCCTTTTTCTTTTGTTTTCCTACCAGAATTTGTATCAAAAACCAACCCCCAATGTCAGTTTCTATATGTAATCATATCTTATTACATATTTGATGTAAAGACGCGATTCGCGTATGCTTTTTACACAAAGTATTACTGTATAAATAATGCATTTTACACAAAAAAAGGGCATCCAATGGATGCCCTCCGGTTTCTATGAACTAGCACTCCGGCTCGATCAGACCAAATGTATTTCCTTTTCTCTTGTATACGACATTGACCTCGTCTGTCTCTGCATTGCGGAATACGAAGAAATCGTGTCCGGTCAGTTCCATCTGCACACATGCATCCTCCGGATACATTGGCTTCATACCAAATCTCTTGGTACGCACGATCTTGATCTCCTCATCCTCATCTGCATCGCTGTCGATAAATGCTTCGTTGAAATTGTCTGCCACATTCATCTTCTTGGATGCAAGCTTGGTGCGGTACTTTCTAAGCTGACGCTCAATAACCTCCTCTACAAGATCAATAGAAACATACATATCATTGCTGCTCTGCTCTGAACGAATCACATGCCCCTTAATAGGAATCGTTACCTCAATCTTCTGGCGCTCCTTCTCCACGCTTAATGTAACAAATACATCGGTATCCGGTGCAAAAAACTTCTCCAGTTTGGAAAGCTTCTCCTCTACCGCTGCCTTCAGTCCCTCTGTCAGTTCGATATTTCTTCCGGTAATTGTAATTCTCATGATGCCCAACCCCTTTGCTGTGTATTTGATACAAGAAGTATCATGGTTTCATTATATCATAAGTACCAAAAAAAGCAACGAGTTTTATAAAATTTTATGCATATTTTATATTTTTATTGCAAGTATCCATCCTTAACGATATCTGAAAGCTTCTCTGTCGGAACCGAAAATTCTACCAGCCCCATATATCCAGGAGCCACCTCATACTTATCAAAGACAAACGTTAACTCTCCATTGTCGCTGATATAAAAATCCGCATCATCCTTAATCTGCTTAAAATCCCATTCCGGTTGATCATCGTCCAGAAAATATGTCTTACTGCTGTCCTTTTTCATCTGGGCACGCATCTGTTCTTTTATACTGTCAGAAATACGCTTTTTATAATCACTTCCCTCGTGGAATAAATCTTTCAGTGTAATCATCTTTCCGGTCTTCTTGTCAATATTGTATATCTTTGTAAAACTGTCCGAACCGCCCATGGCAATAACCGTATCCACGCGAAGACTAAACAGCCGCTCATTGTTTGTGACAATCCGGTAATCCGAAGTGATTTCCTCATGTCCTTCCTCTCCGTCACTGACAGCTGCCACATCTTTCTTGTACCTCTGAATGATTTTGTCCAGATATCCGGATACCGCTGCATTTAACTCCTTTGATTCTCTTGTCAGTGGTTTTCCATCTGTTCCGATGACTTTTACTTCCGGCACCCTGACCGTTGCTTCCATCTGCTTTTTTTCCTGCTTATCCGAATACGTGGTAAAATTCACGATTTTAACAATCGCACCAAGTACCGGCACCTGTTCCATTGCATTAGCCACTGTTGGACTGACATTGACACTGATGACCAGCACTGCAACTGCTGCCGCCACTGCTTCTGCCACGCGGACAAACGGAAGCAGGTGACCTTTCTTTTGATTCCGTTCACTTTTTCCGGCAAACGCTTTGCCGGATTCTTTTTTTTCTCCACACGCATCCTTTTTGCCGCGTTCCATACTTTGCAGCACACGTTCTTTTAATTCCGCCGGCACCTGAATGTTATCATATGCCTCTTTGATATCATCTAATCTGCTCATACCATCTCCGCCTCCACTTTTCCCCTTAATTTTTTCAGGCCGCGATAAAGCATTGATTTCACCGTATTCGGATTTTCATGCAGACAATCCGCAATTTCGCGGATTGTCCACTCTTCAAAAACTTTCAGCATGATCACCTTACGCTCTTTTTCCTCGAGCGTATCAAGCGCAGCCATGATATCCGTGTCCTCATAGCGATCCTCCTGTCCTTCCTCCTGAACCTGATCATCGCTCACGAACCTTGACTGACGCCGGGTTGCATCTACCGCCGTGTTAATCACAATACGCCACAGCCATGTTTTGATATATTTTTTCTCTTTGATCTGACTGGCATTTTTCATGGCTTTGTATACGCTCTCCTGCACAACGTCCATAGCGTCCTGCTCATTTTTCACGTATGAAAATGCAAGCCGGTAAAGCTTTTCATAAGAAGCCAGGATTTCCTGTTCGACAGCTTTACTTATATCCGGATATTTCATGCTCTCTTTTGCCCCTTTCTGTTTATTAGACGTTCGGATGTCCGGAAAAGTTTCAGATTATCTTCTTAAATTACAAATTAAAGTGCAAAAATGCTTTACCAATTTACACACATATGTTTTAATAAAATAAATCTATATGGAAGGGGTGTTTTTTATATCATTTTATGAAACTATGCTTTTGCAACAGAAACAGCTGCAGCAAAAGCTGACAGACATTCAAAAACAGTTACAACAGCTTCCCGAAGGGAAACTGATCTGCACCAGATGTGGTAATCGAACCAAATGGTATCGCAGTAATGGGCATACCAAAACCTATATTCCCAAAGACCAGAAACCTTATGCCTCTCAGCTTGCTATCCGACGTTATCTTCTGGAAAAGCAAAAGGAATATCAAACTAATTTAGATGCTTTAGCTTATATATTTCCGTCATGACAGTTATAACAGTGGCAAAGCAGAACAATTACTCACTTATGATAGTGCTTATCATTCACTGCTGGCAGAACATTTTCAGCCAGTATCCCAGGAACTTCAAACCTGGGAATCATCTCCATATAACAAAAACAAAAATTATCCGGAACAATTAAAACATAAAACATGCAAAAATGAATTTATGCGTTCCAAATCAGAAGCTATGATTGCCATGAACCTTTATGTGCAAAAAATTCCTTATCGCTATGAGTGTGAATTAAAACTCGGCAGTATTACACTTTTCCCCGATTTTACGATTCGTCACCCTGAAACCGGAGAAATATTTTATTGGGAACACTTTGGAATGATGGATAAATCCGAGTATGTGAAAAATGCATCAGATAAAATTTCTTTGTATATGAAATATGGGATTTATCCAAATGATAAACTGCTTGTGTCCTATGAAACGCAAAAGCAGCCACTTTCCACTGAGCAGATCCAGCGACTATTACAATTTCATTTCGACTGCCAGTTTCAATAACAAATTATTTCTAAAGGTACTGTCGCATTGGGGCATATCAATAGCAACTGAAAATCGGTAATTCATTTCTATCTTTTGCAACATTATCTATATTTGAAGGCACGCTGGTATCTATAGTATTAAAATTACTTGCTCAGGTGACATTTTTGCCTTATTTCACGCTTCAAATCAGATGTTTGTCACCTATAGTCTAAAATCACATCAAAAGATACCGCTTTTTGTCCAAAAGCGGTATCTTTTGATGAATTTTTCTAATATAGAGACTAAACGGTATCCTGCTCATCAATTTTTTTACTATAGAGACCACCGTGGTATCTTTTTTCATGTTTTTACTTCTATAGAGACCGCCGTGGTATCTTTTTCATGTTTTTGCTTCTATAGAGACTACCGTGGTATCCTTTTCATGTTTTTACTTCTATAGAAACCACCATGGTATCCTTTTCCATGTTTTTGCTTCTATAAGAGACCACGCAATATCTTACATCATATTTCTGCCTATAGAAACCATGTCTCTAGCCTTCCAGCTCCTCAAGCTGCTGGGAAAGTTCCTCCCAGTTTTCCATATCCGCCATGATTTCTTCCTCCAGCGCATCGATTTCGCCCTGAATCTCTGTCAGCTTGGAATAGCTGGACTGATATTCCGGCCGCAGCAGTTCCTGTTTTAAAGCGTCCAGCTTCTCCTCTTTGACTGCCAGTTCTTCCTCGGCCTTCTTCACTTTTTTTTCAATTTTCGAGCGCTCCTTGCCCGGATTGTAATACGCTTTCTTACCACCGGTTTCCTGTGTGCCTTTGCTCTGCTGACCAGCACCGTTCTGGCTGATTGCACCGCCTAACGCTGCAGGATTTTTACGATAATCATCCCCGGATTCTGCCGCTTCACGATCCAGTTTTTCCTGATATTCCTCGTAACCAAACTGATACAGATGTGTCGTGCCGTCCTCAAAAACAAGCAGACGGTTTGCTACTTTGCGCACAAAATACCGGTCATGCGATACGAAGATCAGCGTGCCGGAGAAATCTTTTAACATACTCTCAAGCGTTTCTTTTCCCACAATATCCATATGGTTGGTTGGCTCATCCAGCACCAGCACATTCGGTCGACGCTTTAAGATCTTACACAGTGCCAGACGCACCTTCTCCCCACCGGAAAGCATATCAATATTTTTAAATACATCCTCCCCGGTAAACATAAAGGCTCCAAGCGCATTCCGCGCTTCTGTCTCGGTCAGATTCGGGAACTCATCCCAGAAATCATCCAGCACCGTCTTCCGGCTCGAATACATCGCCATCTGCTGGTCAAAATAACCAATCTGCGCATTTGTTCCAAAATTGTACTCTCCGGCCAGCGGGGCAAGCTGTCCCACCAGGGTTTTTAAAAGTGTCGATTTCCCCAGACCATTTCCACCGAGGATTCCCAGCTTTTCCCCTTTTTTCAGATCAAAACTGACCGTAGAAAGCGGATGGTCATATCCAATCGCAAGATTTGTCACCAAAAGCACATCATTTCCGGTCTCTTTGTCCGGCTGGAAATTTGCATGGAATGTCCGGGTATCGAAACGATCCGGAGCTTCGAGTTTTACCATATGTTCAATGGCTTTCTCCTTGGAATGCGCCATGGACACCTTGGTTGGTTTATTTTTAAACCGGTCGACAATACGCTGCAGTCTGGCAATTTCCTTCTGCTGCGCATTGTAATCTTTCATCATCTTATTGTAGTTTTCTTTTTTCCGCTCCATGAAATTGGAGTAATTGCCCGGATAACGGGTCGCTGTGCCGTACTCAATCTCGTACACCACGTCCACCACATTGTCCAGAAACATACGGTCATGTGATACCACGACCACAGCCTTCGGATAATTTTTCAGATACGTCTCCAGCCACTCGATCGTTGTGATATCCAGATGGTTCGTTGGCTCATCCAGAAGCAGAATATCCGGCTTGCTCAAAAGCAGCTTGATAAAGGCAATCTTTGTCTGCTGTCCACCGGAAAACTCGGACAGCGGTTTCTTTCGCTCTTCCTCGGAAAAGCCGAACTTACGGATGATTACATCATACTCTTTTTCAAAATAGTATCCGCCGTCTTCCTTGAATTTTTCTTCCATTGCGGTATAACGTGTCACGGCCTCTTCGGAATAATCAGTCTCAAGTGCCTGTGCCGCAGCTTCCAGTTCTTTTTTCCGGCGCTCCATCGGAGCAAAGACTTTACGCACTTCCTGCTCAAGCGTAACGGAAGGATCTTCAAACGCAATCTGTTTTAAGTAACCGATCTGCGGATTGCCTGCTTTTGCAATAAAAATATCCTCATCACTGTCTCTTTTGTCCAGCTCCACATCCCCGTGGATCAGCTTTAAGAGCGTGGTTTTGCCGCAGCCGTTCCGCCCGACGACTGCAATTTTTTCCGTATTTCTTATTTCAAAATTGATGTCATGCAGAATCTCTTCATCGGCAAAAGAGACTGCTCCATGGCAGATCTGATATAACATGTTTTCTCCTTTTATTTAAATGCATCCGGCTGGGAAGCAAGATAGCTGACAAACTGCTCTGCCGTACGTCCGGAAATGCCTCCATGACTCAATTCCCACTTGTTGGCCTCTGCACGGAGTTCCTCATCCGGTAAGGTAACCCCTGCACGTCTTGCCAGATGCAAAACAATATCAAAGTATTCTTTCTGTGTCGGCTTCGAGTAATTAATGGTCACACCAAAGCGGTTCACCAGAGAAAGTTTCTCTTCAACCGTATCGGAATGGTGACGATCATTGGAATTATCCTGATCGTTTCGGTCATTCCAGCTCTCTTTGATCAGATGCCGCCGGTTGGAAGTTGCATAAATCAGAATATTTTCCGGTTTGGTTTCCACACCGCCCTCGATAACGGCTTTTAAGAATTTATACTCAATCTCAAATTCCTCGAAAGAAAGATCATCCATATAGATGATAAAACGATAGTTTCGGTTTTTGATCTCTGCAATGATCTCGGAAAGATACTTAAACTGATGCTTGTAGATTTCAATCATACGCAGGCCGTCTTTGTAATACTGGTTGACAATCGCCTTGATACTGGTAGATTTACCGGTACCACTGTCACCAAACAGCAATACATTGTTTGCTTTCTTTCCCTGTACAAACGCTTCCGTATTGTCTACCAGCTTCTTTTTCTGAATCTCATATCCGACCAGATCGTCCAGCATAACGGTATCCATATTGTTGATGGCACGGAAGGTAAAGCTTCCCTGCGGTGTATCATCAATCCGGAATGCTTTGTTGAGACCAAACATTCCAACACCGTAGTCTTTATAAAAACCAGTCACTGCATCAAAGAATTCTTTTTCATCCTTTGCCGCCTCCAGTTTTTTGCTTAAAGAGCGGACTTTTTCGCTGACATTTTTGTTGTACATCAGATCCTTTTTATGGATGGCCTTATAATTGGAAATCTGGCTGAAACAGTTGATTCCCAGATCTTTTTCGATTGGTCCGAAATCATAGTCAAACAAATCTTTAAAAATACGGAAATCATTTTCCACCAGTTCATTGACACTTCCATCGCTGGCTCCCACCTTTTCACAGGTCATGCTGAAAGGATTTTCACTCATCATAAGGAAAAATGTCAGATAATTATGCCACAGATTATCATCAAATCCATAATCTGTTGCCACTTTTAAAATCCGTTTTACCTGCGTATTGATATCGCGGACAAGTCCGGTTTTATTATATTCACCGGTCTCATATTTCCCGAATACTTCTCCCATCTGTGCAAGGATTGAATCCTCGTCCAAATCTCCATACATCAGTAACTGTGATATTTCCTGATACATTGTATCTCGCCTCTTTCTTTTCTCTTCCTATTTATTTTACCTATATTACACGAAAAAAGGGACTTTGTAAACCAAAGTCCCCTGTATGCAGCTAAAAAGCTACTGTGATCGTTGTTCCTTTTCCCGGCTCACTTTCCAAATGAAGTACCGCATCATGCAGTTCCACAATATGCTTGACGATAGCAAGTCCCAGTCCCGTACCACCGGTCTGTTTGGATCTGCTTTTATCAACACGGTAAAACCGCTCAAAAATACGTTCCTGCTGGTCTTTTGGAATCCCGATACCATTGTCTGCCACAGAAAGCATCGGCTGTCCTTTTTCATAGTACACACGCACGTGCACCTCACCACCTTCATTATTATAACGGATCGCATTCTGACACAGATTTTCCACAAGTTCCGAAATCATGCCCCTGTCTGCCCGCAACATACAGGACACGCCTTCATAATACAGCGTTACATTCCGTTTCTGTGCATTCATCTGCAGATTTTTCACACAGGTACCGGCTACCTCATCCAGATCCACCTGTTCAAAACACAGCAGATTATCTTCCCCGCTGTCCAGCTCGGAAAGCCGGATAATATCATTGATAAGAGAAAGCAGCCGTGTCGCATTCTGCTGGATTTCCTGTGCAAAACGGGTCTCCTGCTCCGGATCTACCATATGGTTTTCGATCAGCTCCGCATACCCGGAAATTGCAGTAAGCGGTGTCTTCAGCTCATGGGATACATTTGCCGTGAAATCCTGCCGCACTTTTGCGGCCATCAGGATGTTTTCGTGCTGTTTACGAATCGTATTTACAAATGGCACAAGTTCTTTGTATACAGGTTCTTCTATGGTATCTTCCATGTTTTCAGCAAGCCGTTCAATCGGATGCAGCAATTGTTTGGTCAAAAAATGTGCCAGGACAATACAGATGGAAACAATCAGTATCAGTATCAGCATCACAAATGGGGATGCCGCAAGGAACACACTGTAAACACTGCGTGCCTGTGTTGCCACACGGATAACCGTTCCGTTTTCCAGCCGGAGTGCATAATAGTAATTGTCCATCTGCATGGTATCCGACCGCCGGACACTTTCTCCCTCCCCCTGAAACAACGCCTTCTTTACTTCCGGGCGGTTTTTGTGGTTTGGAAGCTGTGAAATATCCAGATCATTATCAAAAAGTACCGTACCATCCTTTGCAATCCAAGTAACACGCAGGTCTTCCCCGACTTCATAATATTCGGAAAGTGAAACCTTTGTATTGTCCGGATCATCAAACAATCCCGTGCCGGAAAGCAGTCTTGCATTGATCTGCAGATCCTTGCGCACCTGTCCCTGAAACAGTTTATAATAAATACCGGTCATACAGATCATGGTTACAATCACTGCAATACCTGCAATCAGAATCAGCCGTAAATTGATTCGTTTCTTCATAACAGCTCCTTACTCTATCACATATCCCACATTTCGAACGGTACGAATTTTGCTTCCCGCTTCTCCAAGCTTCTGCCGCAGTGTCTTGATATGCATATCAACGGTACGGGATTCGCCCTCAAATTCTGTCCCCCATACATGACGCATGATGACCTCTCTGGACAATACAACACTCGGATTGGTCATCAGCAGACGAAGCAGTTCATACTCCTTAAACGTCAGCTCTACCGGTTTGTCGTCTACAAAAACCATATGGCGTTCGTGATCCAGTGTAATATTTTCAACCTGCAGGATCTTGACATCCTCCGTCTCCGTCCGCCGCAAAAGTGCTTTTACTCTCGTAATCAGCTCCATAATAGAAAATGGTTTCTTAATATAATCATCCGCACCTTCATCCAGTCCTTTGATCATATCCATTTCTGCTGTCTTTGCTGTCACCATAATAATTGGCAGTTTCTTTGTTGCAGGATTTTTCCGCAGTTTACGCACAATATCATACCCGCTCTCGTCCGGAAGCATAACATCCAAAAGCACCAGATCCGGCATAATATCCTCCAGTTTTTTATAAAATGTGGTTGCCTTTTCAAATGCACAGACCATGTAATTGCTGTTTTTCAATGCAATTGTCTCAATCTCCCTGATATTCTCATCATCTTCCACGATATAAATCAATGCCATAACTTTTTCCCTCTGTCTATCTTTATATATACCTCTGCAACATCAAGCAGGACGGCCATGCCTGCACAAGACCGCCCTCTCACACGTATTCTATCTGTTTCTTATCATAGCATACGACATGTAAAATCCAAAGTATCGTTTATGTAAAATGTATGTAAAATCTCTCCGTGATCAGGATTCCTGCTCGATTTTTTTATCATCTAATGCAAAAATAACCCATTCTGCAATATTTGTTGCGTGATCACCGATTCGTTCAAAATACTTTGCAACCATCAGCATATCCGCCGCCTGCTCGCCTTTTTCCGGATCATGCCGGATCAGTTCAATGATATCTGCCTTATTTTTATCAAACAGGTCATCTACAATATCATCATGCCTGATGACTTCCTGTGCCTTATTCATATCCTTTTCCACATATGCTTCGATGCTGCGGATCAACATAATTACGGTTTCACTCGCCATCTTTTTGATGTCATCCAGATTCAGCACATACGGTTCTTTTGAAAGCATGATTGTGATTTCCGAGATATCTGCTGCATGGTCTCCAATTCGTTCCATATCCGTTACCATCTTCATGGCTGCGGAAATCACACGCAGATCCCTTGCAACCGGTTGTTGCTGCATCAGCAGATTAAAACAGATGTTTTCAATTTTCTTCTGTTCATGATCCACATCCGAATCTGAATTCATGATTTTTTCTGCAAGCTGCGCATTCTGATCTATCAATGCTTCTATTGCTTTCTGGATGGAATCCTCAATCATGGTTCCCATATACATCATTTCCTGATTGAGCAGTCTAAGCTGCTCGTCGAACTTTGAGCGCATTAACCAAACCTCCCTGTAATATAATCTTCTGTCCGTTTATCTTTCGGATAAGAGAAAATCGTTTTCGTATCGCCAAACTCAACCATTTCCCCTACAAGGAAAAATGCCGTATCATCCGATACACGCACTGCCTGCTGCATATTATGGGTAACAACAACTACCGTGTATTTCTTTTTCAGATCCTCCATCAGTTCTTCAATCTTTGATGTGGAAATCGGGTCCAGTGCAGATGTCGGCTCATCCATCAACAGAACCTCAGGCTGTACGGCAAGTGCACGGGCAATACAGATACGCTGCTGCTGTCCACCAGAAAGACCCAGAGCGGATTTCTTTAAACGATCCTTGACCTCATCAAAAATAGCTGCTCCGCGCAGACTTTCTTCAACGATGGCATCCAGTTTTGACTTATCTTTCATTCCATGTACACGCGGACCATATGCAATGTTGTCATAAATACTCATCGGAAACGGGTTCGGCTGCTGAAACACCATGCCAATTCTTTTCCGAAGAACGGTTGTATCTACGCCTTCCGCATAGATATCCTCATCATCCAGTTTCACTTCTCCTGTGATTCTCACGCCATCCACCAGATCATTCATCCGGTTTAATGTTTTTAAGAATGTTGATTTTCCACATCCGGACGGTCCGATAAAAGCGGTCACGCAATTCTCACGAATATTCATGTTTACATCCTTGAGTGCATGGTTTTCACCGTAATACAGGTTCAGATCACGGACAGTAATTTTTGTTCGTTTTTCCATGTTTCTCTCCTCATCTGCAATGGTTTTCTCTCACTGCAATTATCCATTTCTTAGGATTTATGAATATTATAAAGAGAGATTGTAAAATGCACTGGACTGGGAATGTAAAATTTTTGCAAAATCAATGTAATGGATGTAAAGTTTCTTGATACGCCAAATTTGCAGGTTGATGTTTTAAATATAAGATTTCTCTAAGTGACGTAAGAAGGGGGACATTTCTTCCTGTTGGTTGAAGAAAATATAATTGAAAGACATCCCGATAAATTAATTGATGATAAGGCCCGGTATCTATAGATGAAAAATTAAAGCCTAAGGTGACGTTTTCTCAAAATTTTAATGCTAGAAATCTGGACATGTCACCTATATGATAAAAATTGCTTCTCCGGATACCGCTTTTTTCATAAAAGTGGTACCTGAAGAAGCAATTTTTGATCTATAGAGACTTTCCGGTATCTAAATATTTAATTTTCGGTATATAGGTACCACAACGGTATCTTTTACATGAATTTTATTGGCATAGAGACCACGCCGATATCTTTCCGATGAATTTACCGGTCCATCTTTTCCACAAACATAAGCAGAAAACTGATCAGAAGCAGTCCGCTCGATACCCAGATCATATGATATCCAAACCGGATAGAGAGATTTCCTCCAATACCAGCCCCGAGTCCGAAAAATAAAATAATGCCAAAATAATACAGTGCCTTTTTTAATTTTTCTGTGTCATGGGTCTGCAGATAACCGGTAAATGCTTCTGTTCCGCTACGAAGATTTCCGATGCACATTGTGCTTGCATAAGAATATCCGCTTACTTTCCGGAACGTCTGTACCTGCATTGCACATGCAAACGATACCAGCACGGTAGCCAGCAGATCCAGGCGTTTTGGCATGAATCCAACAAAAACCAGAATCGCAATTTCCATCAAAAGCACACCCTGCCGCCAGTGCAGTTTCTTAGCATATTTAAAGATCACATGAATCTTCTCTGCAAAGAAAACGCCCGATGCAAATGCCAGAAGCGGTAATAAGTATCGTAACACATCCAGCCATTCTCCCATCATCAGGTGCGTACTCATCAAAACAATATTTCCCGTCTGTGCGTTGGAAAATACTTCCTCACGCGTAAAGTATGTATACGCATCCTGAAAACCTCCGGACAGTGCCAAAAACACACTTGTGACAAATGCTTCCGACATTTGGACGTCCGCATTTGTCTTAGGATTTCCTAGTTTCATCACTTCACATCCTTCTTTTTAATATATAAACTCTATATATTATAGTGTGCTTTTATACAAAATTCAACCTAAATTATAAGAATGACCGCATATGAATGCTTAATTCTTCTTCCTGTTTTATCAATTTCTTTGCAATATCCTTTGTTTCCTCATCTGCAGCCTGATACTGGTTCAGATAACGGCTTAAAGATTTTACTCCCATGTTACAGCCGTCCGTTATCAGATCTGCGATCGTTGCATCCGATTCATCCATGGCAAGTTTTACATTCGTTTTCATCCAGGACATTCCCTGTGCCATCGGATTTGGATCTTTTCCCGTATCGTGACATTGTTCGAGTTTATTCTGAATTTCTTCTTTCAGTTTTTCATGCCCTTCTTTACATGCTTCCAGTAGTTTTTTTAATTTTTCATTGGTGGTTTTTTCGAGGACCTCCCCGATGGCTGCCGTTCCCATCTTGATTCCCGCGTCGCATTCTCTCAATAATTTTATAGTATCCGGTTCCGTCATTTCTTCCTCCTTTATGAAATTGGTTTATTACGGTTTCCGTAATGATTGTCATTCATAAGTATTCCCGGATTTTCTGTTAAATATTTTCAGGCACCTTTTCTTACTATAAATTTCTCATTATATGTTGTTACGGCTTTCAGCCATTCGTTTGCTGCTTTTTTGTCACCGCTTGACTGGGCGATGGCGTAACCGCTTACTAACAGGTCAAGGTAATGCGTGTTGTACTCATCATTCAGGACACGTTTTTTGACCTCGTCCATTTCCCTGGTGGCACCTGGGGCAAGTACCCTTTTAAAACGGGAATTGCCCTGGTAAATACTCCGGAGTACCTGGAACCCGATCATATTTTTGTTTGCGATATCCCTTTGCCCCTTCTGGGTACCGTAGTATCTTCGATCTCCAGCCATTACTGCCAGTTTTAACTGATCTCTTTCATGATCTCCTTTTGGTGGTCTTTGGTAAACTCGCTTAATTCGTAAGACCGGATTCTTTGATTTGCAAATGCGGGAACTGCAAATCCGTTTTTAACCAGAACAGCCAGCCTGTTAATGACTGTCTTATTACTTACCGACAATTCTCTGCTGACCTCAATCGGAGTAAACTCTCCCCGATAGTTTCTAATCAGAAATTGCAACAGTTCTTTTTCTTTCCCCTTCAAGAACGATAAACTTCCGGCAATGTCTTCCTCTTCGGAAGCAAGCTGTAAATCGCAGACCTTTCCGGAATAGAGTTTTACCATCCGCAGGAAATAATTAATCCAGATCTCAGGATGTGGCGGGTTTTCTCTTCCAGAATAATACAATGCAGGAAGCCCCATCTGGATAGATTCGTAATATTCATCAATATCGTATGCAAAATACTCCTCCAGAGATCCAATTCCATTAAAACCGTAGCCGTTCAAGTCCATAATATAACCGGATAACAGTCTTGCAGTTCTTCCATTGCCATCTTCAAACGGATGAATTGTCACTAATTGGTAATGTACAACAGCTGCTACTATCAGAGGGTGGTCATCCGTTGTATTTACATATTCCACCAATTCATCCAGCAGCTCCGGTATGTCGCAATATTCCGGTGGAATATAATCAGGATTTCCCGTCTTGGAATCATATACAGCAAACAGCACTCCGGGAGGCATGGGTCCCCTGAGTCCGATTTTCTCCTTAGAAGCGCCCTTTTCCACCAATTTCTGCACATCCAAAATAAGCTTTTGGGAAAATTTTTCTTTCTTGCTTACTTTTTCCTCAAGATAATTCAAAGCGAGAAAATAATTCCGCACTTCCTGCTCCGGTTTCAGATAATGCTTCCTTTCATCGCGCTCGATTACTTCATCTACCTGTTTTTCCGACAGCGGATTGCCTTCAATTTTGTTTGAAGCGTAAGAACTTTTTTTCTTCGAATTTTTACGAAGCCTGTTCATAACTGGCTTGGACAACTTCACGGATGATACCTTGTATCTGTTGTGCTCGATCTCTATGATATAACTTAAAATCTCATTTGTTAATGTCACCTTCATCATACAAAAAAAACCTTCCTTTCAAATAGTATTATACCCAGATCGAAGAATTTTTTCCATTAAAATTCCACTATTATTTCACTATTTTTCACTATTTTTACACTATTTTTCATTAACCACATGCGCAGACCCCGCCCCGGTTTCCTGCCACCAGAACACGGGTAGCTGGCGGGGCGCGAACCTCGCCATTCTTGAATTGGATTCCGGGAAAGAGATCGCGGTGAAACCATCTGAGATTAAGATTTTGGAAGAATAGCATTTGAAGGGAATATGTCAAGGAATTTTGTTTCTTGTCTTCCCATTCAATTTTTGGTACAATAAGTATGTAATCGAACAGAAGTACGGATGCGATTTTCCGATTGTTGACTGCCCTCTAGTATTACGAAAGAGAGGGTGATGCCCTATGAGTACATCAGAAGTATTAACTTTGCTGCTTGTAGTCTTCGCGGCACTGTCTTACATAGACAACCATAACAATAAAAAGAAATAGCATCCTCTACCCTCGCAAAGTTTAGGATGCTATTTCTTTATGAAATATAATTAACTGAGGGCAAATCGGAAATCTCTTCCGATCAGCTTCTAACTAGATTATAACGGAAGGCACCTGAGAAATCAAGTGCCTTTCGTTTTATTGTGGGATAATCAGTTTTCTAAGAAACCCGTAAAACAGCCATTGACTGATTTCACAGAGAAATTTATAATCCAAGAAAAAAGCAATTACAAAAAGGAGAATGTGCATATGACATATACGGTTGGACAAATGGCAAAAATGCTTGGGCTTGCGGGTTCCACGCTACGATATTACGATAAAGAAGGCCTTCTTCCCTTTGTGGAACGTTCTTCCGGCGGTATCCGGATGTTTCGGGAGAAAGACTACGAATGGCTGCAGATCATCGAATGTCTGAAAAAAGCAGGAATGTCAATCAAAGATATCAAAAAATACATTGTCCTTCTGCAACAGGGAGATTCCACAATTCAGGAACGTTTAGAGTTATTCCAGCACCAGCGCACCGTCTTGCTGGAGCAGATGGCTTCCCTGCAGCAGACACTTAATACCCTGGATTATAAATGCTGGTATTACGAAACCGCATTAAAAGCCGGCACCACCGATATACTGCAAAACATGCCTATAGAAGATATTCCGGAACAGTTTCAGGAGGTGCGGCAGAACCTGACGCATGTTCCCATGCCTACCAGCGCATAGCTTTTCAAAAATACGCAAAAATCCTTCGAAAGCGGTTTTCCGAAGGATTTCTTTATATATATATTTATTTATCTGCGGTTGACATCAAATTTCTTTGCCAGCGCTTTGGTAAGCAGGTTAATGCCAAGAACAATCATCAGCAGAACCACTGCAATACCGAATGCCACTCCGAATTCACCCTTGGTCGCGCTCAGGTAAAGCTGAATGGTAAGTGTTCCTGCCGGCATTTTCGCCTTTGTAAACAGATCGGCAAAGCTCTTCGGGAGGAGGCCCGAGCTTCCCGCTGTAAACAACAGTGCTGCTGACTCACCGACAATTCGTCCGATGGCAAGAATAACACCGGTGATGATTCCCGGCATCGCTGACGGCAGTAAAATAGTCCTTATCATATGCCACTTTCCGGCTCCCAGACCGATGGCACCGCTGCGGTAACTGTCCGGAACTGTTTTTAATGCTTCCTGTGTATTACGTGTAATCAGTGGAAGCACCATCAGCGTCAGAGTAAAGGAACCTGTCAGGATGGAATATTTCAGATGAAGTGTCTGTCCGAAAAACATCATACCAAACAGACCAAAAATAATGGACGGAATACCTGCCAGCGTCTCGGTTGCGAACTCAATCATGCTGACCAGTTTTCCCGGTTTTGCGTACTCATTCAGATAAACCGCTGCCCCGACACCGATTGGGGTAGCAATCAGCATGGTTACAATTATGATATAAAGCGTATTTACAATATTTCCCGCAATACCGGTTGTTCCTTTTAACACCGAAGTGACACTGGTAAGGAATTCCCAATTGACGCTCCGGATACCTTTGACAAATACATACACAATGATTCCGAGAAGCAGCGCAACGGAAAGAATTGCACACACATAGATGGCAACATAAGTAAAGAAATCCGCCGGATGTCTGGTTTTCGTACGAATACTTGTATTACTTCCTGTCATTTTTCAACGGCTCCTTTCTTCTCGACCTGCGCAAGCACCAGATTGATGATCATAATAAAGATAAACAGTACCAGACCTACGGTAAAGAGTACTTCCCGGTGAAGCCCTTCCGCATAACTCATCTCGCTGACAATCTGTGTGGTCAGGAAACGTACCGAGTTGAATGGAAGCGGCAGATTTACCGAACCTCCGGCAACCAGATTGATTGCCATGGCTTCTCCGAGCGCGCGGCCGATACCAAGAACCACACCTGTCATAATACCGGATCTTGCTGCCGGAATCATAACTTTAAATATCGTCTGGATATGTGTTGCTCCGAGGGCAAGCGAAGCAGATTTTAAATGTCCGGGTACTGCTCGGATGGAGGAAACACTGATATTGATTACCGTAGGCAAAATCATGATTGCCAGTACAATAATCGCAGAAAGCAGATTGGAACCACCGGTAAACTGATGGGTTGTACTTCCCGCAAACACCCGTTTTTCCAGTCGGTACATCAATGGATTTAAAACCATAAGTCCAAGCAGTCCATATATTACAGACGGAATTGCTGCCAGCAGCTCTACCGCCGGCTGTACAATCGCTGCCAGCTTTTTATTGGAAACCTCTGTGATAAATACTGCTGTCAGAATTCCAATCGGTACACCGATCAGAATTGCCACTGCAGTACCTGCAATAGAAGTCAGAATAATATATAAAATACCATAAGATGGTGTTGCTGCTGTCGGCTGCCATACAGTTCCAAATAACAGGTCTATCACCCCGACCTTTGCCAGTGCCGGGGTGCCCTTTGCAAACATATAAACCGTTATGGAAAGAACTGCTACGATGGCAACGGCTGCGCATATAAGAAATATTACTTTTGCAATCGTCTCCACGATGTGCTTTGTTGCTTTGCCGCCTGTCATATCTTTATCCTCGTTTGCCTGTTTACGTGTTTCTTAATTTACATTATTTGCTGTTTGGGATGATCAGTCCTACAGACTTGATAACATTCTGTCCGTCTGCAGAGTTGATAAAGTCGAAATATGCCTGTACCTGCTTACTCTGCTCAGAAATCTCACCCTTGGTAGCCATTACGAACGGTCTCTGTAATACGTAGTCTCCTGCAAGAATATTGTCTTCTGTCGGCTCTACAGAGTTGATCTTTAATCCATTTACGGTGTCATCCAGCACATCCAGAGATACATATCCAACTGCTCCCGGAGTTGCTGCAACCTTTGCTAAAACAGCACCTGTAGAATCAAGTTCCTGTGCATATTTGCAGGAATCCTTTACATCCATCAGTTCCTCAAATGCATCTCTTGTACCAGATCCTGCCTCACGGCCGATGACTACAATCTGCTCATCCGGTCCGCCGAGATCTTTCCAGTTTGTAATCTCTCCGGTATATACTTTTGCAAGATCTTCAGACTTAATATCTGTGACTGTGTTTGCTGTATCTGTAATAACTGCGATACCGTCAATTGCCACAATATTCTCTACGACACCCTGGCTTTTCTCATCGTCAGAAAGGGCACGGGAAGCATCTCCGATATCAACGCTTCCTGCCTCCAGAGATTCAATTCCTGCACTGGATCCGGTAAACTCTGCTGTTGCGGAAACATTCGGATATTTCTCCATGAATGCTTCGTTCATGGCATTTGCAAGCTTCTCCATGGAAGTACTTCCTGCCAATGTAACGGTTCCGCTCAGATCCGATCCATCTGTTGTATCTGCATTTGCAGTTGTATCAGATGCCGTTGTATCTGTATTTGCATCAGCGTTTGCATCACTGCTGTCAGAACCACATCCCATCACACCTGCAGCGACCATTGTTGTTGCTGTCAGTAAAGCCATCATTTTTACAAGTTTGTTTTTCATGATTTTCTCCTCTTTCTTTCATGTTGTTCCTCATTACAGTTGTTATCTTATCGGGTCTGTGTAAAATGCATAACCAGACTAATGTAAATTCAATGTAAAAAATATGTTGTCCTGTAAAACGACAAAACTTACGAATGTTTTAAGTTTATTTAAGGTTCCCGTCTTATCTTCTATGTATAAAGATGTTACCGTAGTCTACGCCATTGTAACCGCACACAAAGGGAAAATTTCTGCCAAAAGTGAAGATGGAAATTCCCTGACCTTTTCCATCCTTTTCAATTAAATATCCCATTTTTTCCACAAAAAAGAGAAGGAGATTCTTACATAACATGCAGAATCTTCTTCTCTTTTTCATTGGATCTTTATAAGTTATTTCAAAAATCCGAAATTGCTGACTATAGCAGTTTCCTTTGCCTTTCCATTGCAGACGTTAACAAAACTGATGATACGGACAACCAGTAAAATGATAAAACATACGGCTGCTGCAATCGGAACTACAACGGTCCAGCAGAACACTACGGTAATCAGTCCCAGCAGAACTTCAGACACAAGGATCCTGATTCCCTCACGCACATGAAATCCGACATAAGGAGAATCCTTTGCCACAAGAAGTGCCACGATGGTTCCCAAAATTCCCAGAAGATATGGAAGCATTGCAAACAGTTTGTGATCTGCAATATCCTTTCCGTCAAATTCTGCGGAATGATCCTTTGGATCTACATAAGGCTGCCCGTACGGCATCCCATTGTTCATCTGTGGATTGCCATAATACGCTCCGTTGTTTCCCTGTGGATTTCCGTAGCCGTATGGCGTCCCCTGCGGATTTCCCTGCTGTGGTCCTCCCTGCGAATTCTGATTTTCCTGTGTTCCTGTATGTAAGCTGGCTCCACATCTGGTACAGAACGCACTGTCATCCGGCATTTCACTGCCGCACTTCGGACATATCATATAAAATTCCTCCTCTTCGTTTGAAATGAACTCTGCGAACATCTCCGCGCTTTTTATTTTATATAAGTTTATGTTGCAAGTCAATTTAGATTCTCTTAAGTTTTCCTTTCCTTTCTTCATAAATTGTTTTCAGAATACCTGTGTGCCTTTTAAAGTTCATTTAAAGTTCCCCCGCTATACTGATCCTATCAAAATAAAGGAGAACCATCATGAGTGATCAAATGATCTTTAAACGATACGAAATGAAATATCTGCTCAACCGTACACAGTACCGGCAGATAACAGAAGCCTTTGAGGGCCGGATGAAACCGGATATCCACGGAAAAAACACCATTTGTAATCAGTTGTCCCAAGCTCACCAGCGGAGAAACGTACACGCTCCTTGCCGGTGATACCACCACAACTGTTACATTGGATTCCCTTGTAAAATCGGTAAAAAAATAAAGTGTGCGTTTACCGCACACTTTCGCGCCCTTGCGGAGACACAGCATCATCTTTGACTCCGCAGGGCGCGCATCTTTGCAGGCTGACCTGCTTTAATTGCCAAGTTCCAGCATGGTATCAATACAGCGTTTTGCTTTTATACGCACTTCTTCGTCCAGCTTGATTTCCTCTCCGCCGGTGCCCTTTACACACTGGTATACATCTCCGAGTGTGGTCAGTTTCATATTGTGGCAGACACAGTCTCTTGATAATGGATAAAACTGCTTGTCCGGACATGCAAACTGCAGATGCTGCACAATACTGTTCTCGGTTCCGATAATGAATTCCTTTGCATCACTTTTCTTTGCATAGTCCATGATTCCGGTTGTACTTCCCCGATAATCCGCCAGTTCGGAAACCTCCGGCAGACATTCCGGATGTACCAGAAGAAGTGCGTCCGGATGTGCCTTTCGCGCTTTTTCCACATCCCGTTTCGACATGCGGGCATGCGTTGGACATCCCCCCTGCAGCAGTTTGATATTTTTCTCCGGCACCTGATCAGCCACCCATTTTCCCAGATTGCAGTCCGGGATAAACAAAATATTTTTATTCTCTATATTCTTTACAATCTGAACTGCCGATGAGGAAGTTACACAGACATCACAAATCGTTTTTAACTCGGAAGTCGTATTAATATACGCTACCACGGTATAATCCGGATACATCTTTTTCACCCCGGAAATCAGTTCCACATCCATCTGCTCTGCCATCGGACATCCCGCATTGCTGTTGGATAACAATACCCTTTTCTGTGGGGACAAAATCTTGACCGTCTCTGCCATAAAACGGACTCCGCACATCAGCACAGTGCTCTGCGCTGCCTTGGCAGCCTGCACGCTCAGCCCATAGGAATCCCCTACATAATCAGCCACCTCCCAGATATCATGACTCTGATATGCATGTGCCAGAATACAGATATCCTTTTCTTTCTTCAGGCGGATGATCTCGTCCTGCAGTTCTCTTGTCGTTAACATAAAATACTCCTTTTCACGAAATACCCTTCTATACAGACATTTCTTGTTACATTCAACATATTACATAGAGTATACTCACATGCCCGTCAGGTGTCAAGACACAAAAGGGTTAAAACCATGGAAGCCTGTGAAACGGGATGATAAGGATTTCCTTCGACTTCATGTCATCCGTTGTAATGTAGGTATGTTTCCAATATCGCGCATCCAGGGAAATTTCCCGGTTATCCCCCAACATGAAATAAGAGCCCTCCGGAACGGTAAAGGTTTTATCTTCTTCTCCACAATCCGTTTCGACAGTGTCATCCAGATAAGCCGATTCATCCAGCGGTTCCCCATTGATGTATACTTTTCCTCCGACAAAAGAAACCGTCTCCCCCGGAAGTCCGATCACACGTTTGACCATGGTTTCATTTTCATCTTTCTGATAAAACATGACAATATCGCCACGTTGTGGTTTTTCTTCCTCATATGCATGACGGTCTCCGATGAGCCAGTCATGAACCATCAGTGTCGGTTCCATACTCTCAGATGGCACCCGCCCGATCATCAAAAAACAACGGAATGTGATAATAATGGCAAGAAGAACTGCTATGTAAATCACCCACCCCACGATATCTTTTCGTTTTTGTTTTGTCTGTTCGTCCATAGATTCCTCCCTGTATGTTTTTCATTTGGAATTAATCATATCATACCAAAGGCAAAGATGTATAAATTTTTTTAAGATTGTAAGTAACGTGAAAAATTTATGCAATTACTGTAAATCTCTGTGGATATTTTCGGTTGTGAGAACCCCGGTGTTTATGTTAAGATGGGGGTGTCTGTTATAGAAAGGAGAAACAGATTTCGAAAAGTTAAAAACTTTAGCGCCATGTACCCTGTGATACAGCTTTCGCTGCACCACAAGGGTTAACGAGGATTCAGGTGATCGAAGATTCGGCGGATGCCTGAACGCAGAAAGGGGCTGCGCATACGAATCACAAACAGGATGGTAACATCCGAACAAAGGATTCGTACCCCGATGGAGCCAATTGCATGAGAATTTGCTTACGCGAAGCAATTGGCATAGGTGATAACACTTACGTGTTACCACATAATGCACAATGAAAAATATTCTGATGAACGAAAACAATATCGGGATCATAAAATTATATGAGAAAAAGGAGATTTCAATTATGTGTGGAATTATTGGATTTACAGGTAAATTAAAAGCCCAGGATGTCTTATTGACAGGACTTGCAAGCCTTGAGTACCGTGGATATGACAGTGCGGGAATTGCATACTTTAAAGATACCGGAAAAATTTCACTTCGGAAAACTGTCGGAAAAGTAAAAGATCTTCGTGCCATCTGCGATGATGATAACAATTCTACGTGTGGAATCGGCCACACCCGCTGGGCAACCCATGGTGGCGTTACCAATGCCAATGCACACCCTCATAAGGTCGGACAGGTTGCATTAATCCACAATGGTATCATCGAGAACTATCATGATCTCGCCACCAAATATGATCTGACGGATGAACTGATTTCCGAGACGGATACCGAAGTTGCCGCCGCATTGATCAATAAACTCTACGAAGGAGATCCAAAAGAAGCTCTGCGCAAAGCAGTAGCCGAAATTGAAGGTTCCTTTGCCTTCTGCGTTCTGTTCAAGGATCATCCGGGTGAAATTTATGCGGTAAGAAATGTCAGCCCTATGGTTGCAACATACTGTGATGACGGTGCTTTTATTGCATCTGACCTGACTGCTTTTATCGCATACAACAAGCGTTATTTCATCGTGCCGGAATATCATATTTTAACTATGACTGCGGACGGCATTACGTTAGAGGATTTAGACGGTCATTCCGTAGAACCGGAATATATGGAAGTAAACTGGGATGTTACCGCAGCCCAGAAAGATGGTTATCCGCATTTCATGATCAAAGAAATTCATGAACAGCCGGCTGCCATCACAAGAACCATTACCCCACGTATCAAAGATATGCTCCCGGATTTTTCGGAAGATGCCATTGCGGATTCCTTCTTTGAAAATGTAAGCGACATTACAATCGTTGCCTGTGGTACTGCAATGTACGCGGGAATGGTAGGAAAAACCATGATCCAGAACCGCCTGCATATTCCGGTTACCGTGGCAATCGCATCGGAGTTCCGCTATGAAGAACCGGTAATCAATGAAAAATCCATGGTGATCGTTGTATCCCAGTCCGGAGAAACCATTGATACTTTGGAAGCTCTTCGCCTTGCAAATAAATATACAAAGAAAACACTGTCTATTGTAAATGTAAAAGGCTCCAGCATTGCACGTGAAAGCAGCTATGTATTATATACACATGCCGGTCCGGAAATCGCTGTTGCAAGTACAAAAGCATACACCGTTCAGGTTGCTTCTTTTTACCTGCTTGCATGCAAACTTGCCATGAAACAGCAAAAGATTTCTGTCGAAGAAGCACGTACATTTATTGGAACACTGCAGGAAATTCCAAATTACATCGAGGAAGTTCTTGCACAGGCTCCTGATATTGAACAGCTGACCAAACGCATGATCAATGCCAACAACGCGTTCTTTATCGGTCGTGGACTCGATTATACCCTTTGTATGGAAGGTGCTTTGAAATTAAAGGAAATTTCTTATATTCATGCCGAAGCCTATGCTGCCGGTGAATTAAAACACGGAACCATTGCCCTGGTCAGTGAAGGGGTTCCTGTCATTGCCGCTGCTACCCAGAAACATGTATACAGCAAAGTTATTTCCAATATCCGGGAAGTAAAAGCCCGTGGTGCTTATGTCATTCTTTTGTCCAAAGACAAAGAAATCACAGATCCTTCTATCTGTGATGTACACATCAATCTTCCGGATGTATCCGACGAATTTACGATTTTTGAATCTGTTGTAATTTTCCAGCTGATTGCATATTACACATCCGTTGGAAAAGGCTTAAATCCGGATCAGCCACGTAACCTGGCAAAATCTGTAACGGTAGAATAAGAAAAAACTGTCGCGCGAAAATTCGTGCGACAGTTTTTTTGACATAGAGCCTTTCTAAAACTTTTGAAGGCAAAAAAAAGAACCCCAGAAGCTCTCTAAAAGCCTCTGAGGTTGCCCCTGCCAAGGATTCTCTCACCCATGTACCGGAATCCTTGTATCGTCGGCGCGACAGGATTTGAACCTGCGACCTCTGCGTCCCGAACGCAGCGCTCTACCAAGCTGAGCCACGCGCCGTTTCAACTGCCCAATTATAGTAACACATTCTCCGGTGTTTGTCTAGTGAATTTTTTTAATTTATGGTACAATACAAAAAAAGAATGGAGAAGAACAATGAAACATACTGCTTTGATTACAGGTGCATCCCGAGGAATCGGTGCAGCCCTGGCATGTCGATTTGCCGCCGAAGGCTATCATCTGGCTCTTTGCTGCCATAACTCTTATGAAACGCTACAGGCACTTGCCACAAAACTTGAAACAACCTGCTCCATACAGGTGCTTTGCTTCCGTGGTGATGTAGGAGACTATACTTTTATCTGTGACATGGTGCAAAAAACACTGGATACCTTCGGCCAGATTGATGTGTTAATCAACAATGCCGGCATCTCTTATATCGGTCTGCTCACCGACATGGATATTACCGACTGGAATCAGATAGTTGCGACAAACCTCACATCCGTCTTTTCCACCTGCAGACAGGTCATCCCTTCCATGGTTCATGCCAAATCCGGACATATCATCAATATTTCTTCTGTATGGGGAAATGTCGGAGCTTCCTGCGAAGTTGCCTATTCTGCATGCAAAGGCGGGATCAATTCCCTTACACGCGCTTTGGGCAAAGAACTTGCCCCCAGCAATATCCAGGTAAATGCCATCGCCTGTGGGGTAATCGATACGGATATGAACCGTTGTTTCTCCGAGGAAGAACGCTCTGCACTCATCGAAGAAATTCCTGCCGGCCGGATGGGATCCCCGGAAGAAGTTGCTTCACTGGCATATTCTCTTGCCACAGCAAGCAGTTACCTGAATGGACAGATTCTCACCTTAGACGGTGGATGGATTTAATTTCTTATCTCTTTGGAAATCTTTTTCCATTTATTTAAGAATTAAAACGCAATACGCGTTTTCTCTGTTTTTTATATCAACTTTCTATAAAATCATTTGTATGAAAACGAATGATAAAAATAAATACAAAGATTTTGGTGACCGTCTGAGTCTGATTATGTATAAACAAAATATTTCCAATATCCAGCTGGCAAATGCAATGTTTGTTTCGCCGTCCACGATCAGCGGATACCGTACCGGTCGTCGTTCTCCGACCGTTGCGGATCTTGCAGCCATCGTGCAGATTCTGAATGTTTCTGCAGATTACCTCATCGGAACCAGTGAAATTACAACCAGACCCGATACCACCGAAAAAAAGAGTTGAGCACGCCCTGTTTCCAGAGCGGTGCTCAACTCTTTTTTATAAATCATGTTCTGCCAGTAAAATTACCGTAGAACGTTCCGGAACACGCACACGTGTCTGATCTCCCTGTGTCTGGGCTTCAAAATCTGCCCCATCCTGGTATTCACAGAAAGTATTTACTACAAGTTTCCAATGATAAGACTCCGGCAACGAAGGCAGGCGCATCTCCAAAGGCTCCCAATACGCATTCATTCCGTAAAAGATCATATCATCATCCGTATCATCGGCATTTCTTCCCGCATACATGATTCCAATTAAATGTGTATTATAGTCCGTATAATTCCGGTTCGGCTCTCCGTTATGGATACTTACGGAAGGTAACCCGCAGACTGCCGGCTTTGTATCCCTTCGCAGAATCGGATGCTTTGCACGGAAATGGATCATAAAACGGGCAAAATCATGAATCTCCTGAAATTCTTCCAGTCTGTTCCAGTCCAGCCAGGAAATAATATTATCCTGGCAGTATGCGTTGTTATTTCCATACTGCGTATTACAAAATTCATCCCCTGCAAAAAACATAGCCGGTCCACGGCTGCATAACAACGCGGCAAATGCATTCTTCACGAGTCTGCGTCGCAGGCTCATAACCGCCGGATCATCCGTCTCACCTTCCACCCCGCAGTTCCAGCTCAGGCCGTTGTTATCCCCGTCCGTATTGTTCCATCCGTTTTTCTCATTATGCTTTTCATTATATGAATACAGATCATACAACGTGAACCCATCATGACAGGTCAGAAAATTGACGGATGCACTATATCCGCGGCTTGCCGGATCATACATGTCGGAGGATCCGGTGATACGTGTAATTGCACGCCCTGCGACGCCACTGTCGCCCTTTAAAAAGCTTCTCATATCATCACGGTATCTTCCGTTCCATTCGGCCCAGCGGTTCCAAGACGGGAAACTTCCAACCTGATACAAGCCACCCGCATCCCAGGCTTCTGCGATCAGCTTCATATCCCCCAGAATAGAGTCAAATGCAAGGGCTTCCAGAATCGGCGGATTCTCCATCGGTGCACCATTCTGATCTCTTCCCAGAATCGATGCCAGATCAAACCGGAATCCATCCACCCGGTACTCTACTGCCCAGTGCCGCAGACAGTCTGTAATAAACCGCCGTACCACCGGATGATTGCAGTTTAAGACATTGCCACAGCCGCTGAAATTATAATAATATCCATCCGGTGTAAGCATATAATAAATATTGTTATCAATCCCCTTAAAGCAAAAACATGGACCGTTTTCATTTCCCTCTGCCGTATGGTTGAATACCACATCAAGAATGACTTCAATTCCATTTTCTTTCAGTTCGCGGATCAGACGCTTTAATTCATCACCCTCATGATTATGCTCCTGATGAAATGCATAACTTGTATTCGGGGCAAAAAAGGAAACCGTATTATAGCCCCAGTAATTGTACAACTGCACGCCATCCACCACACGGGCACTTTCCATTTCATCAAATTCAAAAATCGGCATGAGTTCTACCGCATTGATTCCCAGATCTTTCAGATACGGAATTTTCTGTCGCAGACCTTCAAATGTTCCCCCACCTTTTACACCGGAGGACGCATCTTTGGTAAATCCCCTGACATGCATCTCATAGATCACCAGATCTTCAAATTTGTAATTCAGATTCCGATACCGCCCCCAGTCAAAATCACTTTGCACCACACGGGCTTTATAGACAAAATCCTTTCCGCCTTCCGGTTTTTCTCCCCAGTTTCTCTGACCGGTAACAGCTTTCGCATATGGATCAAGAAGCGTATGTTTTCTGTTAAACAGTAACCCTCTCGCCTGATCGGCAGGACCGTCCATCTGATAGGCATACTCAAAATCCTCTGCTTTTAAGCCAAAAACAAGGATAGAATACGTATTTCCAATTTTATAACTTTCCGGAATGCGGATTCTTGCATACGGTTCCTGTGCCGCCGGCCGGAATAACAGCAGGACACAGCTCGTAGCTCCATGGGAGCTTACGGTAAAACTTACCCCTTCCTCTGTCTGATATGCACCATTCATCTGATAAAATCCCGGACGTACATCAAATCCACCGATATTATCGAGTGGATGAATGACTTCCCCGAGACTTTCCATTTCTTCGTCTATCGGCCAGCTTTTCTGTTTTGACGGATAATTCCAAAAACTTGCATTCATGTGCTGATTCCTCTTATCATTATTATTTACTTGCCACATAAAATTATAGTATCCCCCTACTCTTCCCTGATGATTACCCTGCCATTTGCGTCAAATCCGATTTTACTGTACTTTTCCGAATACTCATTCATATGATCAATAATCGTCTGTTTTCTGTCGCCTTTTGCTATGGCAGGCTGAAAATTATTTCTTTCTGATGTGGAAGAAATGCTGCATGGTATCATATCGGCTGATATATCTGTCTGCAGTACCCCATCCACAAAGGTAAAGGTCTGTTCATAGATCGCCGTATCTTTGTCTTTTGGATTCCTGTTCCCCCCAAAGCAGAAATTTCCAAGACTGTAGCAGATCATTTTTCCGTTGTATAATTCCATTCCCTGCAATACATGAGGATGTGTACCGACCAGCAGATCTGCTCCCCAGTCAATCACCTGGTGTGCCAGCTTCTGCTGATAATCATTCGGATAATGATCCCCCTCTATCCCCCAGTGGCAACAGGCAATTACCAGATCCGCTCCTTCTTCCCGAAGTTCTGCAATCCCATCCCGGATATAATTGGCATGTTTTTCATCTGCAGACAACTGGCTTGCGGAGACAATTCCGATTTTGATACCATCCTTCGTGGTATAGGTATCCACATGATCATTGAATCCGAAGATAATCCCTGCTTTATTTAACACTTCTCTGGTATCATCAAGTCCCTGCTGCCCATAATCAAACGTATGATTATTTCCCAGACTTGCCCCCTCCACAGAACTGTCTGTCATAATACCAACATACTCCGGTTTTCCTTTTAAGTTCCACGTTTTTTCCACACGCTCGGTCGCATTTGACAACACACATTCCAGATTGATCAGTGTAAAATCATCCTGCTCAAAAATACTTCTGATATTTTTAAAAAAATAATCCTGCCCGTATTTATCATAGTATTCATGAAAGGAACCTGCATACCCATGCGTCTGTGTTGCCCCAAGCGTACAGTCACCTGTCGCCGTAATTTTTACCGTCTGTATCACCGGTTCCTGCTGCGTTTCAGTTGCAGTCCCGGTTTCCGTTTCTTCCAGCGTACCCGGTTCTTCCGTCATCTGTGTCTCCGTGATTTTTTCCGTAGAAGAGGGCAAAGCCGATGACGTTGCTGCAGGAGAAGAACATCCCGTCAGCAAAAATCCTGCCATTAGGATTGGCAATATCCATTTTTTCATACGTTTTCAGACTCCTCTTTCACAAGAATATCCACCGTGTGACCGCTTGCACCCATAAGATCCATCCGTTCACAGGTTGCCAGATGATACTGCAGAAACGCATCAAACTCTTCTTCCGTCAGCGCATTTAAAAACGGACGCATATAATTTGCTGCACCGTCTGCCGCTATGATCTGCCGGCGCCTGACCTCTACCTGCCGGTCCAATGCTTCAATATCTTCCAGACGAACCATGGAATACAGAGGATTGGCTTTTGAAGTACAGTGATAATCCTCTGTGAGCATTCCCTCCTGAAGTGCTTCAAGAATATGTTTTTCCTTAAACGCATACGTGATAACGGAAAATTCATTCATAATATACGCCACGAGAATCCTGCCTCCGGGTTTTGTCACCCTCACTGCCTCCCGCAGCGCAGCAAGCTTGTCCTTTTCCTCATGCAGATGATACATCGGCCCAAACAACAGGGTTACGTCAAAGGAATCATCGGAAAATTTTTTCAGATTCATTGCATTTCCCTGATATGCATGCACGCCTGCACCCTTCTGTTTCAAGCGTCCCAGATTATGCTTTACCAGTTCCACGGCCGTCACATCGAACCCTTCCTGTGCCAGCGGTACGCTGTATCGTCCGGTTCCCGCCCCGATATCAAGGATATGAATTTCCTCTTTTGCACGTTCTTTCACAATTTCATCCAGACACTGATGGATATAATGCATACTTGTCACAAATTCCACCCTGCCGTGTCGGCTGTCCAGACGCTTCTCTTCATTAAATTTATTATAATAGGCTTCTAAGTCTGTCATATTTTAATACTAACACATTTTCTTTAAAATTTCACTCACAATCGCTGATGCGACATCCGCTTTGCTCATTATTTCCAGTTCCCTGCAGTCATCTGCCGTAATCAGCGTCACCACATTGGTATCTGTACCAAATCCGGCTCCGGCTACCTTCAGGTTATTCGCCACAATCATATCTGCATTCTTTTTTGCAAGTTTTGCACGGGAATTCTCCAGCATATGTTCCGTCTCCATGGAAAATCCACACAGAAACTGTCCCGGTTTTTTGTGCGCGCCCAGATACGAAAGGATATCTTCCGTGCGTTCCATCGTAAGAGTGGCATTCCCGTCTTTTTTCTTGACTTTCTCATCGACCGGGTGATCCGGACGATAATCCGCCACAGCTGCCGCTTTGATAATAATATCCTGTTGCTCTGCGGTCTCCTTTACGGCTGCTGCCATATCCGCCGCAGATACAACCGGAACGACCTTTACAAACGGCGGCGGAGTGATTGCCACCGGTCCCGTGATCAGCGTCACTTCCGCGCCACGGCGCATGCAGTTTTCCGCAATTGCATAGCCCATTTTTCCGGTAGAGTGATTCGTAATATAACGCACCGGATCAATCTTCTCCTGTGTCGGTCCTGCTGTGACCATCACTTTCTTTCCAACCATGTCCTTTTCGCAGGCAAGATCTTTCATAATATAAGAAAACAGTGTTTCCGGCTCCGGCATCTTTCCGGCTCCGGTATCCCCGCAGGCAAGATAACCACTCGCCGGATCAATGATATGAAACCCATAATGCTCCAGCTTTTTGATGTTATCCTGTACGATCGGATTTTCAAACATATTGGTATTCATGGCAGGGGAAACATACTTCGGGCATTTTGCCGCAAGAATCGTTGTTGTCAGCATATCATCTGCGATTCCGTTTGCCATCTTGCCGATCACATTGGCAGAAGCCGGCGCCACCATAAAAATATCTGCACGCTTTGCCAGTGCCACATGCTCGACATTGAACTGGAAATTCCGGTCAAATGTATCGACCAGACACTTGTTGCTTGTGAGCGTCTCAAACGTGATAGGATTAATAAAATTGGTTGCATTTTCCGTCATGATCACATGCACATCCGCATGCTGCTTGACGAGCGCACTTGCCAGATAGGCGATTTTATAGGCAGCGATACTTCCGGTCACACCGAGTACCACACATTTTCCTTTTAACATTGTCTCTTACTCCTTTGCAGAAAAAATCACATCTTCTGCTATTTTATCACACTTTTTCCCTAAAACAATTGAATTTTTGTCATCTGTTCCAGTATGGAATCTTTGACAGAATCGTTCAGATATGCTGGATTTAATTTTCTTTTTGCATATGCAAGGTAAGAACCATTTGTCTCTTCAATCAAAACTGCCGTAAAAAACCGCTCCCAGCTAAAATATGTTTTGCTTTCCACATATTCCCACGGCTTTTCCAGCACCTGATCTGCCCATTTGCTTTTTACTACTTTTGCCTTTAATATCAGCCATTCAAATGACTCCGGCAAATAAAGCACCACTTGATCTTTTCCACCAATCAACTGCATCACTCTGTCAATTTCAGAACCAAATGCCGCGCCGTCTGCAATTACAAGTATGCGTTCATTTTTATGCATATTTAAATAATGGAAAACATTTGACTTTCCATTCATTGTCTCACATTTCAATTGCTGTTGCCTACATACAGAATTAAAAAACTGATAACCGGAATTACTGTCTTCCGTTATTACAACCTCTGGTTTGATATCCTTCTCTAAAGTCTGTGCTCCATATATTCTGTAAAACTCATGATAACACGGTTTTAATGTTCCGTATTTTCCTGAAGTACGAATTCCATAGATTTCCTCCACGCTATACGGCAAAGAAGGCAAGGATTCCCTGGAAATAATGACATAATAATTATCTGTTTTCTGAATAGTATCTGCGAATTCTACTGTCTTGATAAATTCGTTTCCCTCATCAATAAATACAATACTATCCTGCATTGCTGATAACTGTTCTTTCCACAGTGAGCCTTCGAGCACATAACATTTTTTGTCACACGTCAGTTCCACAGGGGTCCCGGATGGATTGTTTACGTATTCCCGAATCATATCTACCAATGTGGTTTTTCCAGTTGCGCTGTCTCCCCGGATGACCGTCAGATTTCTTCGAATTTCAAAATCATATTTTAAGCGCTTTGTTGATACAATAATTCTATGTTTTCCCTTCATTAAACAAATTCTCCTGCAATCGACACCAGTTCTTCCATTGAATGGACAATCTCACCCGTATTCAAAATACGAATGACAAAAGGATCTTTTCCAAAATTCATTAAATGCCGCAGATTAATTGTACGGTCTTCGGATTCTGCTATTTTTAATAACCATTTTGCACAATTATCCCCACAGGTTGATGCATTAAAAATTTTATCCTTATCAAATTTTACAAGGATTAATGTCTTTACTCCCCCGGATAAACCTGTCGGTGGAATTTTTCCCAAAACAGGACTGTCAATTACGCCACTATCCAGCACCGTTGATTGATCCACATCCTGAATCATTTCTTTTACAAACGGATCTATAATCCAACTGTCCTCATAATCATACTTAAAATACGCTGCCGTGTTATACACAGACTCCTGCATGTCGCCGTAATAAATATTAAGCATACATCTACTTCCTTTTAAATTTATACCTTTTTCTATTTTAGCATATCCTTGTTCCATACACTATCGCTTTTTACCAAAAGGACAGCAAAAAAGGCAGCCTGTGTTTCATTCCGGCTGCCTTTTTAAAACATATTATTTCTGGATTGGTTTTAATTTATTTAGTACCATGCCAAGTGCTGCTACAATGATTGCAGCCACAATCGCTTCAATGACTCCGTTAAAGCTGATGACACCACCGATGATTCCAAGCACGGCTCCTGCATCGACACTCAGGGCTTTTGCATATGCATCTTTGTATAACACAAAAATTCCGCCCATAACCAGTATCGTATTGACCATTGCGCCTGTTACACCCGCATAGACAAATGCACAGACTGCGCCGGATTTCAGTACCGTATACACTTCCAGTGCCATAAAAACAAACCATCCAACCAGTGCACTTACTGCATACAATGCGATATCTGACAATGGCTTCTTGTCAAATACATGAAGCAGAAACGCACGTGCACCAAGAAACAGGAACACACCGATCAGAATATTAAACACACTTGCCCAGAGAATTTTGTGCCGGGAAGAAAGTGCTTTCTTTACTCCGATATATACAAAATATGGCAGGATTCCTACAAGAATACGCGGTACAAAACAGATAAATGCACTCTTTACGATTCCGCTGGTGCCTACCATGCTGGCCGCCAGCACCGGGGAAAATACAAATGCCGAAAGGGATGTCGGCATAACCGTATTCTTGATAAAGCTGGTCAGACCAAAGATAAATCCTAAAAATCCGCCCTTCTTCGGTCCACAGAATAACGCTCCTAAAATAACAGGGATGTGGATGATGGTCGCATTGATCACCACAAGTGGGATGTAGCCCAGCGGTGTAAACGCCATAATGATAATGATTGCTGCAAACAGAGCGGTCAGTACCAGCTCCGCGGTCTTATTGTTTCGCATTGGTTCCTCCTGTTCCAGATGAAAGCGGATGTTATGTTTTCCGTCTCTCTCTTTTTTCTTTTGCGAATAAAGTAAACATCAACTTTATCAGTTTACACCTTGCTCCTCTTATGGTCAAGTCATACGCATCGTGAACTCCTAATCTCCAAAAACATAATTTTTCATTGAAAAAGTATCGCTAAAGCGATATAATATTTTATATTATCAGGAGGAAACTATGGGAACAATACTATATCACGGTTCAGAATATTTAATCGAAAATCCTCAGTTCGGAAAAGGTTCGTTGCACAACGATTACGGCAGAGGGTTTTACTGCACTGAAAACATCGAATTAGCAAAAGAATGGGCCTGTGGAAAACAAACGAACGGCTATGCCAATATTTATGAATTGGACATGTCTGATCTTAAATGTTTAAATCTCAATAGTAAAAAATACAATATCCTCAACTGGCTTGCGATTCTCGCAGACAACCGAACCTATTGGCAAAACGGAAGCATTGCCGAGGAGGCCAAAAAATATATTAAGGATCATTTTCTACTTGATATTTCAGGATATGATGTAATTATTGGTTATCGCGCAGACGATTCCTATTTTTCTTTTGCACAGGATTTTGTTTCAGGTCTGATATCGTTTCAAAAATTATCGGAAGCCATGCGTCTTGGAAAATTAGGTGAGCAGATCGTCCTGAAAAGTGAAAAGGCTTTTCAGCAGCTTAAATTTATCGGATATGAAGTTGCTGACGCAGAAGAATATTACATCAAAAAAAACGAGCGGGAACGCGAAGCCCGAAAAGAGTACCGTAGAAACAAAAAAGGAAATGCCAATATAAATGATTTATTTATGATTGATATCATGAGGGAGGGAATACAAAATGGAGATGCGCGCTTATCCATCTGATTATCTTACATCTGCCCAACGCATTTTAGGCGATATGCTTGATTTTGCCGTCAATACCTGTGACCTGGACATTGATTCATATTTTGGGCTTTTCACGGTATCTTCTGTATCCGTGCAATTTCAAAACGGAAATCCAACCTATATTGCTGGAAAAACAGGCTGTGAATTAGTTAAAGAAGTGATTGCAGATGCAGGAATGTCCCCACTCTCTTACGAAGATGAAATGTATCTTGATAAATCTCCGGAATATTGGGCAGGCTGGGCTTTAGCATATTATCAATGGTACACCTGTCGGACTTTTACCAAAATTCATAAAGCCGTTTCTTTAAAGCGAATCGTTTCCATGTATGACATTTATCACGAGATGGATATTACACATTTTATCGATACCATCAACGAATTATGGGATAATTATTACAAAGAAACCAACCTCAAACGGCTCCGGAAATTAGCTGGTTTGTCCCAACGCGAATTATCCGAATTATCCGGGGTTCCGTTACGGCAAATCCAGCTTTTCGAACAACGGCAACGTAATATCAACCATACCAAAGCCATTGATGTCGTAAAATTTGCACGTGTCTTACGCTGCAAAACAGAAGACCTGTTACAAATATAGTAAAACCGCCGCGGAAATCCGCGGCGATCTCTTTTCACATCTTTATGTAAGATGAAATTGTTTGCCCGTCTCAGCTTTTAAAGCTGCTGTAAGCTGTGGATGTATAGTCTTACCGGTCTGTTTTCTCTACCTGATAATCCTGTGCTAACCAGATGTTCTCTACGTTTCCAACTGTTTTAAAGAAAAGTTTCATTTTGATCCTTTGATATGATGATAACATTTTGTTCCAGAATAATATTCTTTCAAAGAAACATGCCTTCTATCTGTCGAATGTGCACAAACCAATAAATCACTTCTACCATATGAACTATATGCTACGCCCGAGATAATCAATGAATGACTTGCTTCTCCTCCTGACATCAACTGGATAATATCTCCTATTTCAGCCGTATCCCAACTACCATTGGACTTGCTTATTTTTGACACAGTTGAATTTATATATTTATAAAATTCATTTGCTCCTGTCCATGAAGACGATCTATTTGTGCTAGTCTTATAATACCAGCATGTATCCGTGTATGCAGATCCAACATGTTGTTTTATTCCTCCCGCATATAAACACTGTGAAATGAAATTTGTACAATCAAACGTAAAATATACATAATTTGAACTCGGCTCCAATGCATGATCCAATGCATACCTTGACGCATTACCTCCATTATAAGTGCCATTCGCAGCTTTTATTTGGTTCTCCAATGAATATGGAGATACCATCCATCCTTGCCCAGCATTATTATTTTCATTGGATAACACATAACATTCTTTTTTCATGCGATTTACATACATATTTCTCTGTTGAGATGATATTTCATCGTTCATATTGTTAATATCATCATCTATGACTGTATCTGTCAACCCTTTTACCAAACTAATTTTCCATTGATTAAGCTCTTTTTTCAAATAAATAGTATATGTATCTGTTGCACCAGATTGAATTTCTGGAGAAAATGCATAATTCCAATTCTTCGTTACTTTAACATCAATTTCTGCATCGTTTCCCTTAATTTGAATATTTTTGTAAAAAAGATCAATTGTTTTATTATACTCTGTCAAGTCAATATCTGATGTATTTTCAATAATCTTTTTTCTTTGCAACATTAATTCAACCATTTGCAAATAACTACTGTTATCTGATTGAATTTTCTCACTCACATGGTTAACTTCTGTTGTTGATAATTCTGCTATATTCTCTATGATTTTCTCTTCCGACTTATCACAATTAATATTCTCATATTCATCAAAAAAATCTTTCACAACAGCTTTTAATTGCTCATTATCATTCCCTACTGTTACATTATTTGCATTAGCAATATTTGGACTCGTTATCAAATAACTCCACACATAAATACAGTTGTTAATATTTGTTTTACCATACGCTTCTCCTTTGTAATAATTTTTACTGGCTACAATTCTTAACTTATTTAGTCACCCCCTTTTGAAATTAAACTCATGCATCAGTCAAATAAAGAATATTCTTTTTCTGCCCCCGCATTTGATACTACACATAACAATGCCCCATAATTTGGAGTAACATTTTTGTTAATGGCAAGAAAACACGTTTCGCCTTCACCTATATAATACACATCGCTTACGCTGTAATATTCTGCGGTCTCCACCCCCATCGGTTCTGTTTTCGGATTCCAGCTTTCTTTTTTATCTAATTGATTCTTTTGTTGTTTTGTTTTCAAATCATACTGCAACTGTTTTTCATTATCACTTAGCTGGATATACCGTCCATCCTTCGATACATGAATAAATGTTGCATCATCTCCCTGTAATCCCTTAAAATGATTTTTTTCAAAATCAACATAATCCGTCAGGTCTGAAGAGGAAAGATCATAAACATACACCCCCATATTGTCATAAACAACTAATTGTCCCTTTCCGACATAACCAATTTTAGGCATTGTATCATCAAAATTTAAAGTTGATTTGTAACTTGCCAGCCTTGCAAGTTCTTTCGAATCAACATTATTCAAACCAATTTTTTTATAAAGAAAACTTCCAAACAATACTACTAATAACAATCCACTGGCAACAACTATATATATTGTTTTTTGGCAGCTATATTCTTTCCCAATATTTTTAATCCGCATCTTCAATGTACTCCTTTCGCAAATAAAAGGTCGCATAGCTGATACATATTTTAATCTACCTTTATCACATAACCGAAGTAATGTTCTGGCATAAAATTTTCTTTCCTCCATTGATGTATTTTGTAATGTCTGTTCATCACAGGCCATTTCTATATCTTTATTTACTCCAAAATAAATTAACCAACATAAGGGATTATACCAATTTAAAGCAAGAGCTATATAATACAACATCATCAATAGATAATCTTTGCGTTTTATATGGGTCTTTTCATGCTGTAACACTATCTGCCGTTGCTCTGGACTCAAATCAAATGGCAAAAATATTTTTGGTTTAACTAAGCCGATAACACAAGCCATGCTTTCTTTCCACTCATAGATTTCATCCTGTGAAGATATCTTCTTTGCATTCTTTGTTCTTCTACAAACAGCAATCCTCTGTATAATATAATATACAGCAAAAACCAAAAGACCTATATACCACAATATCATAAGAATATTTATATTCTTCTTTTTTCCCATGTATGGTTTCGATGTATTTTCATCTTTTGGAAATATTTGCAAAGAATTATCACTTTTCATTTCCTGTGCAGAAAGATTTTCATTCTTTTCAACAAATGTTTCCGAATACAAAATGCCATATTCCGTATATATAGATACCGGAAACAATAAACGTATCAAAAGTATCACCCACAACATTATTTTTATGTGATTAGACTGTTTTCTTAATAAAAATCTTATAAATAAAAATATTATAATAACTATTATTGTTCCACTCAAAGAACCACTATAAAATTTGAAAAAATCATTCATGTAGTTCCTCCTTATATTCGTCTATTACTTTCTCCAATTCTTGAATATCTTCTCTTGTCAGATTTCTTTCTTTGATAAACGAAAGGACAAATTGCGGTAATGAATTTGAAAAATATTCCTTTATAACTTCTTTTCTCTGACCATTTTCATAATCTTCTCTTGATTTTAATACAGTAATAACTGCCTCTGAATTACAAACCATTTTTTTATCAACTAATTTTTTCAAATTAGTATAGGTTGTTGACTTTTTCCAATTAAACCGCTCTAAACATTCTTTAACAAGTTTATTTGAAGGAATTTGACCCTTCTCCCAAATTACTTCCATCAATTTTAATTCTGCTTTTGTCAAATAAGTTTTCATTTCTATCACCGTATTTATTACTTTACCTATTTATTTTTGGTCTAAACTACTTAGACTACTTTTAGTCTAAGTCATTTAAACCTGTTTGTCAAGTATTTCCTCACACAAAAAAACCGCCGCGGAAATCCGCGGCGGTTTCTTTTCACATCTTTATGTAAGATGAAATTATTTATTCTTCATTTCAGCCTTTAAAGCCTCTGTCAGAGCTGGAACGATCTTGTTCAGATCTCCAACGATACCGTAATCAGCTACGGAGAAGATTGGAGCATCCTCATCCTTGTTGATTGCGATGATCAGGTCAGACTCTTCCATACCAGCTACGTGCTGGATTGCTCCAGAAATACCGATTGCAAAGTAGATCTGTGGACGAACCGTCTTACCTGTCTGTCCTACCTGATAATCCTGTGCTAACCAGCCGTTTTCTACAGCGGCACGGGAACAGCTTACCATTCCGCCAAATACATCAGCGAGATCCTGCAGCATCTTGAAGTTCTCTTTGCTTCCAACTCCACGACCACCGGATACAAGAACCTTTGCATCCATGATGTTCTCTACATTTCCAACTGCCTTAACAACGTTAAGAATCTCAACGTAACGGTTGTTCTTCTCAAGTGTAGGATTGAACTCGATTACTTCTGCCTTGCGTCCAGCCTCTTTTGGAAGCTTCTGCATAACACCAGGACGAACGGTAGCCATCTGAGGACGGTTGTCCGGGCAGGCGATGGTTGCGATTGTGTTTCCACCGAATGCAGGACGGGTCATCAGTAACTGGTTGTGCTTCTGCTCGTCTTCCTTACCAGGAACTGCGTTGATTGGGAAATCACCGATCTCAAGCTTTGTACAGTCAGCGGTAAGTCCAGTTGCAACTCTTGCAGATACGGTAGGACCAAGGTCACGACCGATTGCTGTTGCACCAACTAACATAATCTCTGGCTTGTACTCATTGATGACTGCTGCAAGAGCCTGTGCATATGGCTCTGTACGGTATGTCTCAAGTTCAGGGTTGTCCACTACGATAACCTTGTCTGCGCCATACTCGCCTAACTCATCTGTTAAGCCCTTTACGTTTGATCCAAGAAGGACTGCTGTTACGTCTGTTCCTAAATCTTTTGCAAGCTCCTTTGCCTTTCCGATTAACTCAAAAGCGATAGAGCTAAGTTCATTGTCTACCTGCTGTGCGTAGATAAATACGCCCTTATATTCTTCTAAACCCATGTTATTCACCACTTTTCTCTATAATCTTAGATAATATGTTTCTCTTTGAATTTTCCGATTAAGTATGCAACGGACTCTGCAGGATCCAGATTTACTTTCTCTCCTGCACCCTTCGGTACCTTATCAGATGCCTTAGCGATCTTTGTTGGAGATCCTTTCAGACCAAGGTTAGAATCATCTACATCCTTTAAGTCTGCTCTGCCCCATACGGTAACTTCTTTGTCACATGCATCGAAAATTCCACCCGGAGTCATATATCTTGGCTCGTTTAACTCAGAAAGAGCAGTGATCAGGCAAGGCATTTTAGCCTTAACTTCATGATATCTGTCCTCATACTGACGCTTAACGATTACGGAATCTCCCTCAACCTTGATATCCTCAGCATAAGAGATTACCGGAAGTCCAAGATGCTCAGCGATCTGTGGTCCTACCTGTGCGGTATCACCATCGATAGCCTGACGTCCTGTGATAATCAGATCATAATCTAAGTTACGAAGTGCACCGGCGATTGTTGTGGAAGTAGCCCATGTATCAGCTCCACCTAATACTCTGTCGGTAACAAGAATAGCATCGTCAGCTCCCATAGCCATAGCCTCACGAAGAACAGCATCTGCCTTTGGAAGTCCCATGGTAAGAACAGTAACCTTTGCACCGTTCTGATCCTTAATTCTAAGTGCTGCCTCAAGACCAGCTTTGTCATCTGGGTTCATGATAGCAAGCATTGCAGCTCTATCGAGTGTTCCGTCTGCGTTGAACTTTACGCCGCCCTTTGTATCCGGAACCTGTTTAATACATACTACGATATTCATGTATTATTTATCTCCTTTTCTTCAATCTTTGTGATACAACTGTACGATTATCTTAATAATGACCCAGAAATAACCATACGCTGAACTTCGGAAGTTCCTTCGTAGATCTCTGTGATCTTGGCATCGCGCATCATACGCTCTACGTCGTACTCACGGATATATCCGTATCCACCGAATAACTGGACAACTTCTGTTGTAACAGCCATAGCGGTCTCTGCTGCGAATAATTTAGCCTTGGCAGCTTCTACAGAATAAACCTTCTGTGTAGCCTTAGCCATGGCAGCCTTGTAAACAAGAAGCTGAGCAGCTTCGATTCTTGCAGCCATATCAGCAAGCTTGAACTGTGTATTCTGCTGCTGTGCGATAGAACGGCCAAACTGCTTTCTTTCCTTTGTATACTCGATACAACGATCCAAAGCACCTTCTGCAATACCAAGTGCCTGGGCAGCGATACCGATACGTCCACCATCGAGTGTGTGCATTGCGATTGGGAAACCTCTTCCTTCCTGACCGAGTAATGCATCCTTTGGAATTCTGCAGTCCTCGAAGATCAGCTCGTATGTAGAAGATCCACGGATACCCATCTTCTTTTCCTTTGTACCGAAGGAGAATCCAGGAGCACCCTTCTCTACGATAAATGCGGAGAAGTTTTTCTTCTTTCTTCCTCTCTTGTCCTCGGTAATGCTTGTGATTGCGATTACGATGTAAACATCTGCAACCTTACCGTTTGTGATGAAACACTTAGATCCGTTTAAAACCCACTCATCACCATCTAATACAGCCTTTGTCTGGCAGCCCTGTGCGTCTGTACCAGCACCTGGCTCAGTAAGACCAAAAGCACCGAGCTTCTCGCCCTTTGCAAGCGGTACTACATATTTCTTCTTCTGCTCTTCGGTACCGAATGTCATGATTGGATCGATACAAAGGGAAGTATGTGCAGATACGATAACACCGGTAGTTGCACAAACTTTGGATAACTCCTCAACACATGTAACGTATGTCAGAGGATCACATCCCTGTCCGCCGTACTCCTTTGGAACCGGAATTCCCATGAATCCGTATTTTGCCATCTTTGCAACAGTCTCAGCCGGGAACTGTTCTGTCTCATCTGTCTCCTGTGCAAGAGGTTTTACTTCTGTCTCAGCGAAATCTCTGAAAAGACCGCGAGCCATCTCATGTTTCTTGTCTAAAGTAAAATCCATGATTTTAACACTCCTTAATTATGATTTATTTTTATTTATACTTTTCTACTGTGCGTCTACAGGTGTCTTTGTGCGGTCTGCATTGTAGATGTAGAATCCCTTACCAGACTTAGCACCAAGGTTACCACCACGAACCATCTTACGGATGAGTGGGCATGCACGGTACTTGCTGTCACCTGTCTCATTGTAAAGTACATCCATGATTGCAAGGCAGATATCAAGACCAATGAAATCACCTAACTCTAAAGGTCCCATTGGATGGTTAGCGCCAAGCTTCATAGCTGCGTCGATACCAGCGATATCGGAAACACCTTCCATCTTGATGAAAGCAGCTTCGTTGATCATTGGGATTAAGATACGGTTTACTACGAAACCAGCAGCCTCATTTACCTGTACCGGAGTCTTTCCGATCTCTACAGCGATCTTCTTGATTGCTTCAACAGTCTCAGCAGGAGTATTTACACCAGCGATAACTTCTACTAACTTCATACGGTCAGCAGGATTGAAGAAATGCATACCGATCATTGGACGTGTAAGTCCGTTTCCGATCTCTGTGATAGAAAGGGAAGAAGTATTGGAAGCGAAGATACACTCTGGCTTGGCAATCTTGTCTAACTCAGCAAATGTAGTCTTCTTTACATTCATATCCTCGAAAGCAGCCTCAACGATCAGGTCGCAGTCCTTGCAGAGGTCTTCTTTTAAACCTGGAGTGATCTTGGCAAGAATGCCGTCAACCTTCTCCTGTGTCATTTTCTCTTTTGCAACAAGTCTTGCATATCCTTTTGCAATCTTGTCTTTTCCGCCTTCAGCCCACTCCTGCTTGATATCACAGAGTGCTACTTCATATCCGTCAACCTGTGCGAATGCTTTAGCGATTCCCTGGCCCATTGTACCAGCACCGATAACTCCAACCTTCATTTTAGTTCCTCCTAAATATTAAATATATTCACATTTCAAGGGGATGCAGCGCACCCCCTCTATGTATCTTATCTGGCAAAAAAATTAGTATTTCTCAACGATTGTAGAACATCCCATTCCACCACCGATGCAAAGTGTAGCAAGACCTCTGTTAGATCCACGCTTCTGCATCTCATGAAGCAGTGTAACAAGGATACGGCATCCAGAAGCTCCTACCGGATGTCCAAGTGCGATTGCACCACCGTTTACGTTTACCTTGCTCATATCGAACTTTAAGTCTCTTGCAACTGCGATAGACTGGGCAGCAAATGCCTCGTTAGCCTCGATCAGATCGAAATCATCGATAGAAAGACCGGTCTTTGCGAGAACTTTCTTTGTAGAAGCAACAGGACCAACACCCATGATCTCCGGCTCAACTCCGCCAAGAGCTCCAGCTACCCATGTAGCCATTGGTGTAACACCAAGCTCCTTAGCCTTCTCTTCGCTCATAACAACGATTGCTGCAGCACCATCGTTGATTCCGGAAGCGTTACCAGCTGTAACCAGTCCGCCTTCCTTACCAGAGCAGCAACGTAACTTGGAAAGAGACTCAGCAGTTGTTCCTGCACGAGGTCCTTCGTCTTTCTTGAAGTCAACCATTTCCTTCTTAACCTTTACAGGTACCGGAACGATCTCGTCATCAAACTTGCCGGCTGCGATAGCTGCCTCGCACTTCTGCTGGCTGTTTGCAGAGAACTCATCAAGTTCTTCTCTTGTAATACCATACTTGTCACATACGTTCTCAGCAGTGATCATCATGTGGTAGTGGTTGAATGCATCTGTTAATGCATCGTTAACCATTGTATCGATAATTGTTGCATTGTTCATTCTGTATCCGAAACGAGCCTTTGTCATAGCGTAAGGAGCCATAGACATGTTCTCCATACCACCGGCTACAACGATATCAGCCTCACCAGCCATGATCATTGTTGCAGCATCGTTTACACATTTAAGACCGGATCCACAAACAACGTTGATTGTGATTGCCGGAACTTCGATCGGTAAACCAGCCTTGATGGAAGCCTGACGAGCTACGTTCTGTCCCTGGGCTGCCTGGATTACACAACCCATCTTAACTTCGTCAACCATCTCCGGCTTAACACCTGCTCTGTTTAAAGCTTCTTTAATTACAATTGCACCTAAATCTGCTGCTGGAGTATTGCTTAATGCTCCACCCATCTTGCCGATTGCTGTACGGCAAGCACCTGCTAATACAACTTTCTTTGCCATTCTTCGTTCTCCTTTAAATCAAACTCGCACCCAATGATGCTGTTAATTTTTTAACAATGTTTATAATACCACATTTTCCGCACAAAATCAATGAAAACCTACGTTGTTCATAAAAAATTCTTCATTTATTGCAACCGGCTCTGTTTCATGGTATATTTATGGTATATTTCAAGCAATACTGAGGGGAATCCAAACGGGGGATCATGTGATATGAAATTTGTAAGAACAGAAGACTTAAAGGCAGGCATGCGTCTTGCCAAACCAATTTACAATAAAAAAGGTGTGCTGCTTTATGAGCGCAATTCCGCACTCACCGCGCCGGGAATTGCCAGTGCAAAAAATTTCGGTCTGATCGGTGTCTACATTCTCGAGCCGGCCGAACCGCTTCCTCCGCTTTCCCGTGAAGATCTGGAGTTTGAGCAGTTACAGACGGTATACATTTTCCGTCTCCGGGAAGTGTTAAACTGCATTACCGAGCGCAGAAAACTCGAAAAATACCCGGTATTTCTGGAAGATATTCTTTCCCACTACGGGTCTTTAAAACATCGTGTGAATTTTAACCAGAATCTGCGCAGCAGTGATGATTTCATGTACAAGCATGCGATCAGCACCGCAATACTTGTAACCATGATGGGCGCCCATCTGAGACTACCGAAGGAAAAACTCCGTATACTGACCACGGCTGCCCTTCTTTATGACAATGGATACCGGAATGTTCCGCGGAATATTCTGGAAAAAGGAATGAACGACCTGTCCTCATCCGATCAGGATGTCATCCAGCTTTCTCTGGAAAAAGGACTCGTTCCGCTTTCCATGTACCGGAATGATTTTGACTTTTTTCCACGCGCACTGGCTCTGATGCAGACCTATGTATATGAAGACCACCTGGAAAAACTCGCAACCGCTCCGGATCAGGAATTACAGGAAATGGCATCCATTCTGCGCATCGCCGACTGGTTTGACCAGATGACTGCGATGAACAGCGGCCATGAACCGATGTCAGAAATTGCCGCCATGCAGTATTTCAAAAAATACCCAAAGAAGTTTCTTCCGGTGCTTGTCACAGCACTTGCAGAGTGTATTCATATTGTTCCAAAGGCCGCCAGTGTTGATCTTTCCACAGGTGATAAAGGCATTGTTCTTATAGAAAACACCCGTGATTTTATGCGTCCGGTTGTCCTGCGCCTTTCTGACAATCAGATCTACGACCTGAGCGACAAAAACGTTTATCAGGAAATGCAGGTGACCGACATCATGAAAACCATGGATAACCGTGTTGCCATGGATGAAGAAACCCTAAAGCAATTTGTACCGGATGAAAAACTCCGACAATTAACGCAGGAATTCCGTAGAAAACTTGCTGCCGGGAAAAAATAGCATAACCGTAATCACCTTCCCCATGATTTATTCATGGGGATTTTTTATTTTCCACTTGACGTGTTTCCTCTATTCTGTTATATTTACTTCATCAGACGTAGTACATCTATCGTAGCAACGACAGACGAAATACGACAGATAAAGTAAGGAGGAATGCATATGGCAATCAGCAGTGATGTTATCCGTGGTTACAATGACACCATGATTCTTTATCTTCTGCTGGATCAGCCATCCTATGGTTATGAAATCTCCAGACAGATCAAAACGCTCTCCCATGAAAAATATATTATCAAGGAGACCACGCTCTATTCTGCGTTTACACGTATGGAGAAAAATGGCTATATCACATCTTTTCAGGATCAGAACACTGCAACCGGCAAACGCCGTACCTACTACCAGATCACTGGCAAAGGGCGTGCTTACTATCAGGAAAAATGTGAGGAATGGCTGCTTACGCAGGAAGTTGTAGAACAGTTTATCAGGAAAGGGGAAACGGAAAATGGAAGCTATTAGAAATTATCTGGAAACTATGTTTTTAAATCTTCCAAACACGCCAGAAGTATACAAAGCCAAAAACGAGCTCTGGCAGATGATGGAAGACAAATACACCGAGTTAAAAAATGAGGGAAAATCGGAAAATGAAGCGGTTGGCACCGTCATCGCGGAATTTGGAAATCTTGACGAACTTGCAGAAGATCTTGGGATCAAACAGTTTGTTCACCAGCCGCGACAGGAGCAGACTCCCAATGCTGTATCGCTCTCTATGGAAGATGTCAGACAGTTTCTGCGGGAACATTCCCGTCATTCCTACTTTGTGGCACTAAGCGTATTTTTGTTTATCCTTTCTGCCTGCTGTCCGATCTTTTTCGGGGCTGCTGCAGATACTTCGCTGCGCAGCAGTGATGTACTTGATGCATCCGGTATTATTCTGATGTTTGTTTTCATAGCCATCGGTGTGGGCATGCTTGTCTATTCGAATGTATGCATGGGACACTGGAAACACTTAGAGGAAGGAAATTTCGTTACTGATTTTGCCACCACAGACTACATCCATCACGAAATGGAACATTATAAAAGCACACATGCGCTCCTGCTGACCATAGGTATCATGCTGTGCATCTTAAGTGTTGTCCCACCGATCCTTTTAGATGCGGCATCCAGTTTTGCGGCAGATACACTTGAGGACTGTTCCGCCGGGTTTGTATTAATCTTTGTTGCCATCGGCGTTTTCCTGATTGTAATCAGTTCCATGCGCATGGGCGGATATCGCACACTGCTGCATCTGAACAACCAGAACACCATTGGCGGAAACTACGTTCCGGAGCAGCAGGACCGCCAGCAGTACCATAATTCCACACTGGCTGCAATCATGTCCGTCTACTGGCCAACCATCACCTGCCTTTACCTGATCTGGAGTTTTCTTTCGTTCGACTGGTGGATTACCTGGATTGTCTGGCCGATTGCTGCGATTGTAGAATCCCTGATCAAAAACATCAGTAAAAACTAATGGGAGGAGAACTGTCATGAAACGAAATGTTTATTTAATCCTTATTACCGTCATTACGATTCTCTGTATCATTGCAGGAACCGGCTACCATCTGGTGCGTTTTGGTCTCTCCGTGGCAGAAGGACTGCCGTTTTTCAGCGAATTTATAGAGGCCATCTCTGACTGGGATGATGATGATGACGATAGTGATGACAATGATGATAGCGATAATGGTATATCCACATCCGTAGATGCCAGCCAAAAAAATCTGGATGCCTTCTCATCCATCAATGCCGACTTAAATGTTGTCGATTTAACCATCCAGCGGGGGAACACTTTTTCCATCACCTGCAAAGCCAGCAAAAAGCTTACCCCGGAATATAAAGTAGAAAACAACTGCCTGACAATCACACAGTATGCCAAAGCCCACAATGCTCTCGGCAGAAACAAAAAATGCTCCGTAACCATCACGGTCGCCGATACTTTAACCGATTTAAAACTCCATACAAACGTGGGCGATGTTGACCTGTCCGGTCTGAACGTTCTGGCACTTGACCTGCGTGCCGATGTCGGAGATATTGATCTGGAGAACTGCACTCTGGAGACTTCCACACTGGGTGCAAATGTGGGCGATATTGATCTGGAAGATTGTACCTTTACTTCCATGGAAATTACCAGTAATGTGGGAGATGTCGATCTCGATTGCAAGGAAGACCTGTCCGGTTACCATATAGAATTAGGAACCGGTGTCGGAGATGTAAATGTTAATGATACCTACTGTCACCGCAGTTACTCCAACCAAGGCGATTCCTCACACTCGCTGACCATTTCCAACGATACCGGGGATATCAGCTTAACCTACTGATTCCCAAAAAGAGCGGAACACCTGACGGTGCCCGCTCTTTCTTTTTCATTATCTTTTATTTTAATGTAAGAAACAGATTTGCTTTCTTGAGTGCCGGACGAAGTGCCATGTAGATAATTACTGCAACAACGGCAGAAATGACGGCATTGACAGAAGTCGTTGTAATATTCCATACCAGTGCCACTTCTGCAGCCGGTTTTCCCATCAGCACACGCTTGTAAAAATATCCGAACAGTGGATCAAATACCACATTAAAGCCAAGTCCGCAAACCGTGGCAATAATTGTCCACTTTAATACATGCTTATTGTCATTTGATGTAGAGATATGACCAATCTTGTGTGCAATCAGTCCTGTGATCAGACCGATACAAAATTTCAAAATAAATGTCTTTGGCGCATACACAACATAAACTGGATTAAACAGATCTCCGATTGTCATACCGATCGCTCCGCCGATTCCACCGTATACACCGCCAACAAGCAGTGCACCCAGCACACAGACAGCATTGCCAAGATGAAACGAAGTTGCATCTCCACCCGGCAGGGTAATCTGAATTTGAAGAAATGTAAAAATCACATAGGATAATGCTGCCATCAGTGCAGTCAATGTCAATTTGTAAATATTTTCGTGTTTCATAACCAATTCCTCTTTTCTGTAAAATCTAACGATATTTTACAGCAGAATGGTTATATGTAAATATCCAGTTTTATATATTTTTATAGGGCCAGGCAATCCTGTCTGACCCCATCGCTCTTAATTTCCACACTCAATGGAAATTTCATTAAATGTTCCAAGAATATCATCGACTTCCATTGCCTGTTTTTCCGCTCCGGATTTATCAATGATTGCATGCCCCTGATGCATCATGAGAAGACGATCACCGTATTCCACAGCGTAGCGGAGGTTGTGAGTAACCATAATCGTGGTAACCTTCTTCTCTTTTACAATTTTTCCTGTAAGCTGCATAACGATCTCTGCCGTCTTCGGATCAAGAGCAGCCGTATGTTCGTCCAGAATCAAAAATTCGATCGGCTTCATAGTCGCCATAAGAAGTGCCAGTGTCTGCCGCTGTCCACCGGAAAGTGCCCCGACCTTTGTATGCATCTTGTCTTCCAGTCCCAGCCCAACACTTGCAAGAAGTTCACGATACGCATCCATTCTCGCATGGTTGGTTCCTCTTCCGAGACCATAAGCCTTTCCCTTGTTATCCGCAATTGCAAGATTCTCCAGAATTGTCATGGACGGACAGGTTCCCTTGGACGGGTTCTGAAATACACGACCGATTCTGCGGTGACGGATATAATCTTTCTGACGGGAAATATCCACTCCATTCACCAGGATCTTTCCTGCATCCACCGGTATACTGCCGCAAATGATGTTCAGCATGGATGTCTTTCCGGAACCATTGCTTCCGACAACGGAAACAAACTGTCCATCCTCAATTTTCAGGTTAAAATCTTCAAACAGGCAGATCTCGTTGATCGTACCCGGATTATACATTTTGTGAATATGCTGTAATTCCAACATCTATGCCACCTTCTTTCTCTTTTTGCGATCCATGCCGAGAACTAAAATCACAAGAAACAGTACCGCTGTAATCATCTTCAGATCGGAGGATGGCATTCCCAGTTTGATGGCAATTGCCACACATGCTTTATAAATGATCGAACCAATAATTACGCTTGTTGTCACACGAATGAAAGAAACTTTTTTCAGCAGGCTGATACCGATGATCACGCTTGCCAGACCGATGACCATCGTTCCGGTTCCCATAGAGATGTCAAAATATCTCTGCTGCTGTGCAAAAATACATCCGCTCAATGTTACCAGTCCGTTGGCAATCGCAAGGCCGATGATTTTCATAACGCCTTTGTCCACGCCCATCGAAGTGACGATCGTCTCATTATCTCCGACTGCCCGCAGCAAATAGCCGGATTTGGTGCTCATATACCAGTCCAGTAAAAACTTCATAATCAGCGTAATCACCAGAATGATAATCGTATTTGCAAATGGTGCAAGCGATCCCGTAAAGATCTTTTTTACCAGCGCATTGTCAAACAGTGTTGTCATGTTATAAATCGGCACATTGGCCCTGCCCGCAATACGGAGATTTACCGTATAAAGAGCTGTCATCATAATAATTCCGGACAACAGATCCCGTACCTTTAATTTTACATGAATCAGTCCGGTCAGTGTTCCTGCTGCCACGCCTGCCAGAAATGAAATCAGAAGCGTCAGTATCGGATTTACTCCCTTCGTGATCAGTACCGCGGAGATTGCAGCTCCAAGCGGAAAACTTCCGTCAACCGTCAGATCCGGAAAATCCAGAATCGTATACGTAATATAAATGCCGAGTGCCATGATCGCATAGATCATACCCTGTTCCAGTACGCTTAATACCAATGTCATGTGATACCCCTTATCTTTCCCAAATATGATTATTTTACGGTAATCTCATCAAAAGTCTGAGCCGCATCCTTGACATAAGATGCATCCAGCTTCATTCCGATCTTATCGGCTGCTGCTGTGTTTACATATAATTCTGCTTTGGAAGCTGTAATATACGGAGTCTCCGAAGCTTTCTCCTCACCCTTTAAAATCTTTGCTGCCATCTTTCCGGTCTCGATTCCAAGCTGATAGTAATCAATTCCCATGGAAGCAACACATCCGGATTTTACCTGCTCAATCTCACTTCCGAATACCGGAATCTTTGCATTATCTGCCTTGTCAAGAACGGTCTGCAGAGCATTTACCACGGTGTTATCTGTCAGGTTGCACAGGCAGTCTACTTTGCTTACCAGATCTGTTGCCGCCATGTCTATATCTGCAGAAGTGTTGATTCCGGTATCCACGATCTCGAAATCATATTTTCCGGCAAGTTCCTGGTATTCTTTTACGGTACTGCAGGAATTTGTCTCGCTCGTTGTATAAAGAATACCAATCTTCTTTGCATCCGGCAGCATTGCACGGATCATTTTTAACTGTTCTTCCACCGGAAGCACATCGGAAGAACCGGTAACATTTCCCACGCAGGAACCGTCTTCATTGGCAAGTTTTGCAGCAACCGGATCCGATACGGCTGTGTAAACTACCGGAATATCTGCATTCATGGCAGAGTTGTAAGCACTCTGTGCACACGGTGTTGCAATTGCACAGATCAGATCCTCTTTTGCGGATACGAAACTGTCTGCGATCGTGCTTGCTGTACCGGTATCGGTCTGCGCGTTCTGATAATCAACCGTCAGATTTTTTCCTTCCTCAATCCCTTCTTCTTTTAAACCCTCTAAAAAGCCTTCCCTGCAGTTGTCCAATGATCCATGTTCTGCGAACTGGGAAATTCCAATCTTATAACCGTCCTCTGCTGAGGACGCATTTTTCTGGGTGTTTGTATTTCCCACATTACTGTTTCCACATCCTGCCATAAGTCCCATGGTGCATACTGCTGTCAAAATCACTGCTAATACTTTCTTTTTCATAATAATCTCTCCTTTTCCTTTTTCCCGATGAATAAAAAAACCGTCTCAGGATAAAATCCTGAGACGGTAATAAAGCCTTTGCTCTCTTATCGCGGTACCACTCAAATTGACAATGAATTGTCCACTCTGTCACATACATCCATATGTGCCGAATTGATAACGGGTTCGGTTCCCGGCGACACCTACTAAATGCAATCTGCTTCTTTTTCAGGCCGCCCTCAAAAGTCCATTCAGCAAATCCTTTCATGCTGCATCACACCACCTGCAGCTCTCTGTGATGTCCAGATAAGCTTACTTCTCTTTCTCATCGGTTTTCTCTTATTGTTATACTTTAATCCTTTTTGCTCGGTTTGTCAAGTTCTACCGCCAAATTCCCCGGCGTTTTCGAATCGTATCATACATATCGTGTTCCATTGCCATTACTTTTTCCACAGGAACACTTTTAAAAACCGGCATCTTCATTTTAAACCGTATCCAGAAGAAAGAATACACACCCAATGCAAGAAATACGGCTCCGGACAAAAGCAGGATCGCATTGCGTTCTGTCGGATCTGTCGAAATATTGCAGATCATAAACACTGTGCCTGCAATTCCGACTATCGGCAGCACCGGTCCAAACGGAACTTTGAAACTTCTTGGTGCTTTCGGAAGACGGTGTCTGAGTACCAGCACATCAATATGTGCAAAAATATAAGACACCATCCAGAATACCGATCCAACCAGAATAAAAAAGGAAATTGCATCCGATGAATCACTGCTGATAAATGCAAATACAAGAATCAGAATACTGATGAACCACACACCAACATACGGCACATTGTTTTTGTTCAGTTTTTTAAAGCAGCGCGGCATCATATTCATTTTTGCCATTCCCTGACAGATACTTGCCAGCCCGTTGATCGCAGAGTTCTGGGAACTGATCAGTGCCAGCGCCGCCACAAAAGCCATCCATATTTTTCCGACATTTCCCAGAAGATTTTCCCCATACAGCAGATGCGGGGCTGCAGAATCTGCCAGCTTGTCCCATGGGGTATAATTGTGAAATCCGAACACCAGAACCGACTGCACAACACAGATCAGTCCCAGCCCAAGAAACATACCGAGCGGTACATTCCGCTTGGCATTTTTGACATCCTTCGAAATCGGAATCACATATTCTGCACCAATAAACAGCCAGAATGCAACTGCGGTCATGGAAACAATCGTTTTCCAGTCTGCGGAAAGAACCATCGGCTGACTCACCTTTTTTCCTGTGCCAAGTCCCAGCATGCCGATGACACCCATAATCACCATCGATCCGACCATCAGATATGCCACTGCATCCTGAATCTTTGCAAACATATCCACACCCTTTAAATTGGCAATCAGAAGAATGACCGTCACCAGAACGGTATAGGAAAAGTTTGGAATCGGCAGATGAAAAATTTCTCCCATGGCATATGCGAAAATTGAGGCTTCCACACCGGAAGACAATACATTGCAGAACAGATACCCTCCCACCATGGAAATCATCGTCGGAAACGATCCCAGGCAGGCAAGCGTGTACTGTGCCAGTCCCCCGGTCGTATTCGGCATCAGGGCATTGAGTTCCGACAGGGATGCAATGGTTGTCATGTTAAACAGACAGGCAATTACCATGGCAAAAATAAAGGTCACGCCAATCGTCCCTGCGCCCTGTCCGAGTGAAACCAGACAACTCGTTGCAATGACAAGTCCTACAGAAACAGAAATAACACTTTTGAGTCCTAACTTCTTTTCTTCCATAAACAGACCCCCATCCCCTACAACGCTTTTTCGCCCTCATCACCGGTGCGGACGCGGATGACATTATCCAGTTTATAGATAAAGATCTTTCCATCTCCGATGTGACCGGTATACAGCTGTTCCTTGATGATCTCTACGATGGAATTCACACGCTCCGTTTCCACAACAATATTGATCTGCTGTTTTGGAAGCAGTTCCATCTCTTCAAGCTCATCCACTTCATACTCTCTGGTTCCTTTTTCCACACCGCATCCAAGTACCTGCATCACGGTCATTCCCCGCACACCGGCTTTGCTGAGTGCTGCTTTTAAGCTGGAAAATTTTGACATGCCTGTAATTACTTCAATTCTTGACAAACTCATGGTCTTTCCTCCTTGGTATAATGCTCTTTACAATTCCAGTTCCGAAATCTTTGTTCCTGTAATGAGCCGCTCATAACCCTGTGGGGTAATCCCGGCATACTGTTTAAAATCTTTGATCATATGTGCTTCGTCATAATAGCCGCACTGCTGCGCCAGTGCATCCAGCCGGATCCTCTCCGGCATTTTATTTATGACATGCAGCAGCTTCTGAAACCGGACAAACCGTTCAAAATTCTTTGGCGAAATTCCATGCACCTGCTGAAAAACACGCCGGATATAACATTCCGAATATCCGGTTTCCTCTGCCAGCTGCCGGATACAAATGCATCCATCGGTATCATAAATTCTCTCCCTGAGATAATTTTCCAGCTTTTGTATGCCATCCGCCAGTTCTTTTCCACGCAGTTTTGCATATTCCGTCGTAAATACATTGACACGCTCCGAAATATTTTTACTCCCGGCAAGTTTTTCGGTCATGTGATCTCCAAACAGATTGCCATCAATCTCGAGATCTTTGTTAACCAGATCCCGGATGGAAAGTTCTTCCGGCAGAATACAGCTTCCCGGCTGAAAACGGACCCCAAAATATGAACGTCCGTCCTCAAACTCCCAGCCTTTTGCGGCAAGAACCGTTCCGCCAATATACGTCTTAACATCCTGCTCTCCGATTCCAAACAACAGGTCCACACTGCCATCCGGCACCGCTTTCATCTCTACCTTTGAATTTTTCTTTTTGGAAAATTCATAAAAGTGGGAGATTCCGGATTTCATTTCTTTTTTTACCTCATAATCATCTGTATCCAGCACCAGATACGGCTGCATTGGCATGACGTTTTTCATTTTCTTTCGCCCCTTGTACTTAAACCTCTGCCAGGGCCGCCCGGCAAAAAGTACTTAAAAAGGCGTACCTTTTATGCCATATCCGGCTGATCCCATAAAGGCAGTTCCACGCCGATACCTTCTTTTAATGCATTGCGGTATACGGTACCGCCCCAGGCAATGTCCTCAACAGGCATACCGCCTACCGAGTATACAATGATCTCATCATCGCTCTCCCGTCCCGGATGCTTTTTATTAATGATATCGGCAATATCTACAATATCTTCCCGCTGAATCCGTCCTTCGTGCAGATAATCCGTAAACTTGGAACCTATGATCTGTACCATCTCATAACTCGGATACGGAAATTCCTCTGCCCAGGCTTCATACAGTTTATAGTTATCCACCACTTTCTTGCAGCGGTTGATCAGAAAATCATCATCAAACCGTGCAGCCGATGGCAGACAGATGAGTGCACCTTTTTTGACCCAGTCTTCTGCGATATATGGGAAATCGATTTCTTTTACCGGTGCGGTGGAAGTAACACAGATGATGTCACTGTCTTTTACGGCCTCTTCCATCGAATCACATACGATGACCTGCTGAATCTGCGGACATTCCTTCTTTACGAACTCTTCAAATGCATGCAGGGAACGCTGTCCTCTTCCTTTCACTTTTACCGTAGTAATCTTCGGGCAGACGCTTAAAAAAGCCAGCAGACAGGTTCTTCCCATAACACCCGGTCCGATAATGGTAACCGTTTCGGAATCTTTTCCTGCCAGATATTTTGCCCCGACTCCTGGAATTGCTCCGGTACGGTAACAGCTGACAAGATTTGCAGACATCAGTGCCAGTGGCGCCCCGGTATCTTTATCGTTCAACATCATCATCAGAATGGAACGCGGCAGACCGGAAGCTTTATTCTCACAGTTACTTCCATACCACTTCATTCCTGCCATCTGGTATTTTCCTCCAAGATATGCCGGCATCGCCATAAACCGGCGGTCGTCTGCATTTTTCGGCATTCCCTCAAACTGCGGATCATCCGGAAAAATGACCTGTGCACCGTGGGAATTATGGTTGACTCCGGCCATCACATAATCGCCTTTGTTCAATGTAACCAGCAGATCTTCCATTGCCTCCACACACTGATCCATGTTCTTTACTCCGGCTTTGATCATATCCGGTTCACTCAAATATAAAAATTTAATCCTGGTATCCATATGCATTTCCTCCTTATGTTTTCAGAGGTATGGAATATCAAAGCAAATAAACAAAAAAGACGCCATAGTATCATCTACTATAGCGCCTTTGCTACTTATTCGTGCTTATAATATACCATACTATCTTTTTGATTGCTACTCCTGTATTCTTTTTTATACAACAATCCTGCTGTCTTAGATCACTGCCTGAAACCGGTCATACCGCAGTTCATGCAGATCCAGTGTGGTTTCTTTTCCCATGGCCAGTTCGGATAACAGTTTTCCGACAATCGGTGAAATTCCAAATCCGTGTCCGGTAAAAGCACAGGCTAACAGCAGTCCCGGCACTTCTTTAACCGGTCCGAGTACCGGTACTCCGTCCGCACACAGATCTTCATATCCGGCCCAGGTACGGACGATCTTTGCATCGGCAAGTTTTGGAATGTATTTCATAATTCCCCGGCAGATGCACGGAGCAGTGATACTTGAAGTAATCATATGTCCATTGTCACGGTTTTCTGCCTCAAATCCAGAAGCACCTCCGAATACAAAAGATCCATGATTCGTCTGATGGCCGTAGAAATCCGCATCTGCGGTACCAAGCATCTGTGGAAACATCTTTGGCTCTGCCTCCGTAACCAGTGCCTCGATCAGCTCTTTGCGCATCGGGATGTCAATGCCGACACTCGCTGCAATCGGACGGCTTTCATATCCGGATGCCAGTACAATGGTTTCTCCTTCATACACATTTTCTGCGGTTACCACACGTCTGGCTTTTCCTTTGATCTTCTGAATCTCGAGCACATCCTCACCTGTGATAAACTCTGCGCCAAGCTCTCTGGCTCTCTTGTAAAAACCGAGGGTTGCAACGAGCGGATTGGCATGTCCGTCGGTCGGACACCAGCTGGCAACCGTAATCTCATCGCTTAAGTATGGGTTGATCTCACGCACTTCTTTTCCATCGATCATCCGCACATCCAGTCCCAGTGCAACGGCACGGTCCGTCAGTCCCTGTAAGATTTCTTTGTGCTTTGCTGTCTTTCCGAGACGAAGGTTTCCTTCTTTATGGTATTCCACATCCACACCGAGTTCTTCGGACAGTGTCGGCCACATGTGTTCCACGGCATACATGGCAAGCGGAAGTTCTCTCGGATCACGTCCGGACTGTCTTACACCGCCTCCGTTTCTTGAGGAACCACCGTTTCCGATATGATCGCTTTTTTCGAGTACGATCACGGAAACCCCTTCTTTTGCCAGATAATAAGCTGTTGCGCATCCGATGATTCCACCACCGATAATTACTACTTCCGCATTATTCTTCATCTTCCTCGCCCTCCTTTGCCTCTGCCGCAAACACGCGCATCTCGATCGGACGCATCGGTGCCCGGGATGTTGCCGGTTCCAGTTCTGCCGGGGATACGTTCCGTTCTCTTGCCACGATTCCTTTGACCAGCTTTGCACAGGTCTGTCCCTGACAGAGTCCCATTCCGGTTCTTAAATACCGGCGGATCTCCGTAAGTGTGAACATTCCATCGTGCACCGCTTTGCGAATTTCCCCTTTGGTTACTTCCTCGCACCTGCAGATGATCATATCGTCATCCGGTCCCGGTACGAAAGGTCCGATATCTCTTGATCTATCATTAATCTCATGCATAATTTTTTCCTCCTCTGTGAATCAGGCTTCTGCCTTACGATAAAATCTGGCCTTCATTGCCATATCTGCCGGCACCTTAATCGTCAGCAGATTCGTGTGGTCAAATGCCTTCGATGTCCTGACGGATACCACTTCCGCATCACAGATTTTTTCACCGCTCCGGCTCATTCCGTATCCCTTTTCTCCCTTTTCCGGAAGTGGAAGGAATTCATATGGAAGCGTCACGGTTGCAAATCCCGGCTCATACGTTTCATCGACTAAGAAGATTGCCTGTCCGGAGCAGGATGCCACGCACATACCGCATCCGATACAATCCACATCCGGATCTACCACCGGAAGGGAGGTAATATTTTCTCCAATCCTGATGCAATGCTTCGGGCATGCATCCTGACATGGGTTACACGGAATGTTCTGTGTACATTCCATCACCGGATGAACACCGACTTTGTGTGTCACGCCCGGGAAGCGTTCGATTTCATCATCTGCAACATATCCTTTTTTCAGAAGATTCATGGAAATATCGATTCCTTCTTCTGTCTTCTCGATAAGTTTTCCACGATTCTTTGGAGCAAACATGCCCTGACGCAGTCCGTCAAGTGCATCCTCCTGTTCTTTTACCTTTGTCTTTAATTCTTCCTCATCCATATATCCCAGGTAATGGGCAGCTGCGATTCCTGCGATACGTCCCTCGATCATGGCAGAGCTGGCTTCCTCGATCCCTGATACATCGCCTGCTACGAAAATGCCCTTGATCGAGGTTTCGCCATATTCATCACAGATTGGAACCTGTCCGCCACGCTTTGGATTGTCTTCCATCTCGCAGCCCGCCATCTTCAACAGCTGCGACATAGGAGAAAGTCCGACTGCCAGACAGATCGTATCCACATCGAAATGCTTTTCGGTTCCCGGAATGAACTGGAAATGCTCGTCCACTTCCGCAATCGTAACGCCGGTCACATACTCCTCGCCCTCTGCTTTTACAATAGTATGGGAAAGATAAAATGGAACACCGGTTCGTGCAACCTTTGCTACATGGACTCCGTACCCACCGACACGGGGTGCTGCATCAACCAGTGCAACCACATCACAGCCGCACTGCATCAGCTGGAAGGATACGACCAGACCGACATTTCCGGAACCAAGCATCAGAATTTTGTTTCCCGGTTTTACCCCGTGCAGATTCATCATCGTCTGTGCGGCTCCTGCGCCGATGACTCCCGGAAGATTCCAGCCCTCAAATGTAACCATATTTTCTGCGGCTCCTGTAGCAATGATTATGGAATCTCCTTTGTAGTGATGAACCTCCTCTTTGATCCTTACCACAATTTCTTTATCCAGATACATGCCGATAACGGTTGCATTCAGCACAACTTCCACACCGGCATCCGCTGCTTCCTGCAACAGCTGCTGCCCGATCACAAAACCTCTGACTTTTGCCTTATGTTCCTTTGATCCAAAGAATTTATGGATCTGCTTAAACAGCTGTCCGCCCGGCTTTTCATTTTCATCAAATACTACAACTTTCAGTCCCCGCTTTGCTGCCTCAACTGCTGCAGACAATCCGGATGGACCGGCTCCTACGATAATCAGATCATAACGCTTCATATTACTCACTCCCCTCTACTGTTCTTCAAACGGTTTATCCGATACGCCGTACTGTGTCTGGACTTTCATGCCCTCTGCAAGTGGTGTCATGCAGGTGCGGACATTTGGTTTTCCATCCACGACCATCACGCAGTCGGTGCATCTTCCGATCGCACAGAAGATTCCTCTCGGTTTGTGTTCCTTTTTGGTATAACGGTGAACCATCACGCCTGCGGCTTTTAATGCTGCGGCAATTGGCTCTCCTTCGTATCCCTGTAATTCTTTACCGTCATAGGTGAATGTAACCAGTTTCCCTTTCTGCTGTTCTCCAAGGATTGGATGTTCTGAAATTCTGCTGCTCATATAACTCCTTCCTTTCTATGTGTAATCATGTATGGTTTCCGTGAAAATCAAAAAGACACCTATGATTTCTCATAGACGCCTTTGTCTAATGCGGTGCCCCATAAGGGGTATCGCCTGCGGTACATCTCCGATGTATCGCCCTCCATTATGTTTTTTCCAAGAACCAATTACTTTTCTTAACTTGTCCTTATCATACCCTCTCTCCCAACACATGTATTGTAAAAAACGATACAACAAAAAAGAAGCTGTGCATTCATGCAACAGCTTCCTTCTTTGTTTTCATCTCCGACAAATTATCCTTCAATCACTTTTTTGATTGCTGCAAACAGCTCATCGTACGTCTCGTATGCAGGAATATCCGGATACTCAGCCTTGATCGCATCGGTACTCTTAAATAAGAACCCCGCCTTGCTGGCCTGGATCATGCCAAGATCATTGTGACTGTCTCCGCTAGCGATGGTATCATAACCGATGGACTGTAATGCCTTGACGGTTGTGTACTTGGACTTCTCACAGCGCATCTTAAAGCCTGTGATCTCTCCGTTATCGGCAACTTCAAGCGAGTTGCAGAAAATTGTCGGGTATCCGAGTTTTTTCATAAGCGGACCTGCAAACTGGGAAAACGTATCACTGATGATAATCACCTGTGTCATGGCACGCAGTTTATCCAAAAATTCCTTTGCGCCCGGAATCGGATCGATCTTTGCGATGGTCTCCTGAATCTCTTTGAGTCCAAGACCGTGCTCCTTTAAAATTCCGATACGGTATTTCATAAGCTTATCATAATCCGGCTCATCCCTGGTTGTTCTCTTTAATTCCGGAATGCCGGTCTCTTCTGCAAATGCGATCCAGATTTCCGGTACCAGTACACCTTCTAAGTCCAAGCAAACAATTTCCATTTTTTCTTCCTCCATGTGAAAATAAATATACTACTATTCCGATTTAGTTCCATTGTAATGAATTCGGCAGTCCCTGTCTAGTACCAAAAGGAGATTCCTATTGATTGATAAAAACAAGAGACCACAAATTATTTCTGTGATCCCTTGTTTGTCTATCTTTCCAACTGCTCATACCAGTCTTGTGGAAACCCTATATGTTTTAACGATATGTCATCCTCATATTCTTCTATTACAGCCCTTAATTCTGTCATAACCTTGCTATTCCATTCTTTCTTATCGGGATACAATCGTTTAAGAACTAATATCTGGGAAAATAATTTTCTATTTTGTGGTGCTACAGATTCCTTTGGCATTTTAGGTAATGCCGTAAATGACCAATAATATAACCTTGAATAATGAGCACATCGATTTCTTAAGTCAGTAATACAACGTAACCAGCTTTTTAAACACGCTACTGATGTATCATATATCTCTTTTGCTATATATTTCTGATCGCCCGATTGTAAATCCGCATAAAAATAAGACAGCATCCCCATCGAAAAGAATTCGATAATTACCCATATCGGAAATTTTCCATCATATTTTTCCTTATGATGCTTAACAACTAAACTGTTTTTATTTTCCTCTATGCAAACATTCAGTAGTTTTCTAAATTTATCATGATTGTGTTTTTTATTATAAATACTCTTATCCATGTACCCCAAAGATCCATAGACATGTCCACAGTAATAAGCAAGTTGTGTTCTTAAATGTAATTCAATTCTCTCTATGCAATTAAACAGTACTCCTCGTAATTTACTATCAAACTTATAAATTCGTTGAATTCTATTAAAACTTATATCTGCAAAATATGTTCCATTCTTTTTTCTAAACGGAAGAAAATAAGCAGATAAACGATAATAGTTTGCCTGCTTTAAAAAACTGATACATTCCGTATCATTATTCACTATAAAGCCTTTTTCTTTGATAAGTTCCACTTGCTGTTCATAGGTTTTCGGCTGTTTTATAATTTGATAATCATGCCCTGCTTTACTATGATTTTCCCGTGCACCATCGCTTATATCCACTATTATTTCTCCCAAAATAAAAATGTCTCCCCATGGGACACATCACTTACGTGAGAGGTGTGGGGAGTCCTGTTGATATTATAATATGCTATTTCTATAAAAATCGCAACCATTTTTTAATTTATTTTTTCTGTCTAAATACAATCGTTACTCTTCACTTCTGTTGTGCCATAAATCTTCGGTAAAAGAACACCCCCACCAGCGTGGTAAGAACTTCCGTCACCGGAAAAGTAAACCAGAAATAATTAAGTCCCAGACGGGAAAACAAATATCCAAGCGGTACAAACAGAATCATCGTGCGCACGACGGTAAGAAGCGAACTTTTGACTGCTGCACCAACCGCCTGAAAAAATACCGGAAAAATCAGGGAAGTAACCATCGGGATAAAACTGATTCCCACAAAATGAAACCCAACGGTTCCAATCGCAATCACCTGTGGATCACTTGTAAATACCCGAAGCATCTGTCCAGGAATCAGATTGAAAACTAACGTCCCGATAAACATCAGCCCCATGCCTCCCACAAGCGAAGTGGACAATGTTTTCTTACAGCGATCCATCTGCCCCGAAGCATAATTGTAGCTGATCACCGGTACAATACAAGTCTGCAGTGCCCCCAGCGGAATAAAGAAAAATGACTGCCACTTGTAATAAAGTCCCAGTGCCGTAACTGCCTGATCGGAAAAGGTTGCAAGAATCAGATTCAGTCCGAGAATATAAAAGGTATATGCCGACTGCATAAGGATATTCGGAATTCCAAGTTTATAAATAAAACAGATATCCCGCAGATACACCGAAAGCGGTGGAGACTTGCGAAACCCTTTTTTCATTACAATAAGAGCCGCTACAATCTGTCCCACAACAGTTGCGATGGCAGCTCCGGCAATCCCAAGTTTCGGAAGCCCGAACAGTCCAAAAATAAATAACGGGTCCAGCGCGATATTAACCAGTGCCCCCACAATCTGTGCGATCATCGGTGTCTTCATATCCCCATTTGCCTGCAGAATCTTTGTCCAGATACTTTCGGTAAACAGTCCGATGCTGAATACGCAGACGATCCGGCCGTATACAATCACATCCTTTATGACTTCCGCGGAATCCGTAGACATACGCGCATATGCGGGCATAAAAAGGAAGCATATCAGTGCAAACAATACCCACAGAACCAGTGTAAGCGGTGTTCCGATCCCGCCATATTCATTTGCTTTTTTCTCATCATGCACACCAAGATAATGTGCCATTGCCGTATTGATCCCGACTCCCGTTCCTACAGCAATGGCAATCATAAGAAGCTGCAATGGATAAATAATGGAAAGTGCCGTCAGTCCACTCTCCGAATATTTTCCGACAAATAAACTGTCTACGATGTTATAAAGCGCCTGGATCAGCTGGGCGAGCATGACCGGAGGTGCAATTTTAAGCAGAATTCTGCTGATTTTTTCCGTTCCGAAATAATTGCTGTTTGTGGTTTCCATAAAATAATCCCCTGTGAAAATTCGTATTTCCACAGGGGATTTTACGCCCGAAAATCATACAAGTCAATCTGTTTTTCCCATCCATTTACACCAGCCTGGGATGCTTTTTCTTTTCTAAAATTTATAAATGATAAGCATACACCCGTGCTTCATATGCCTGCAGCACTTTTTCTTTCTGTTTGGAATAATTTCCGATCAAAAGCTTGGCATCTGCAGGAATCTGCTCCGTTACTTCTGCCGGAATGGCAACTTCTTTTTCCGTAAAATTACAAAGCACCATCAGCCGCTGCGTCCCGAGCATTCTGGTATAGATAAATAATGCCTCATCCTCCGGTGCTAACAGTTTGTAATCACCATAAACGATAATCTCGTTTTCATGACGCAGGCGAATCAGTTTTTTGTAGTAGGAAAAGACAGAATCCGGATCGCTGATCTCCTGTTTTGCATTGACCTTTGGATAATTACTGTTTACCTTAATCCACGGAGTTCCTGTGGTAAAACCAGCATTTGCACTGTCATCCCACTGCATCGGCGTGCGCGCATTGTCGCGGCTGATCCGCTTTAAATATCCCATCATTTCTTCATGAGATACTCCACAGGTTTCCGTCAGCTCTTTGTATGCATTCAGGCTTTCAATATCCCGGTAATCCTCTAACTGATCAAAATAAGCATTACACATGCCAAGTTCTTCCCCCTGATAAACATATGGCGTTCCCTGCATCATATGCAGACAGGTTCCCAGCATTTTTGCTGAAATTTCCCGATACTGTTCACTGTCATTTCCAAACCAGGAAACCGAGCGCGGCTGATCATGATTGGATAAAAACAGACTGTTCCAGGCTTTCCCTTCCAGTCCGGTCTGCCATCTGGATAAAATCTTCTTCCATACCGGAAGCGGCATCTTATGGCTGTCCCATTTACCGTAATGGTTGTCTGCCTCCGGTCCTCCTCCGGTATGTTCGAACTGGAAAACCATGTTCAGTTCGCTGCCATCTGCATTTGCATATTTTTTTGCCTCTTCCAGCGTCACTCCGGCAGCCTCCCCTACCGTGATCAGATCATAATGGGAAAGCACTTTCCGGTTCATTTCTTTTAAATACTCATGCACATGCGGACCGTTCGCACAACCACTGTCTGCGTATCCGGTTTCTCCCGGAATTCCATCCGGCAGTCCTTCCGGTTTGGAAATCAGGCTGATCACGTCCATACGGAATCCATCAATGCCTTTTTCACACCACCAGTTCATCATCTCAAATACCCGGTCCCGCACTTTTGGATTGTCCCAGTTGAGATCCGGCTGTTTTTTCGAAAACAGATGCAGGAAATACATATCCGTCTGTGGATCATATTTCCATGCCGAACCACTGAAACAGGACCCCCAGTTATTCGGCTCTTTTCCGTCTTTTCCTTTTCTCCAGATATAAAAATCGCGGTATGGATTATCCACGCTCTTTCTGCTTTCCACAAACCATGCATGCTCATCGGATGTATGATTGACAACCAGATCCATCATGATCTTAATTCCCAGCTCATGTGCCCGTGCAAGCATTCTGTCATAATCTTCCATGGTTCCGAATTCTTCCATGATTGCCTGATAATCGCTGATGTCGTATCCATTGTCATCGTTCGGTGACTGATAAACCGGGGACAGCCAGATCACATCAATTCCAAGTTCTTTGAGGTACTCTAATTTTTCTGTAATACCATTGAGATCCCCGATGCCGTCTCCATTTGAATCCATAAAACTCCGCGGATAAATCTGATATACAACCGCTTCTTTCCACCATGCCTTATTCAATACCGTATCCTCCTTGCCTCTCTCATATTTGAATACCTGCATTATACGGCATTTTTACGGAATTTTCTTTCACATTACTGCGCAAAAATAAAACAATTCTGCCCTCATTTCTACGCTTAGATTATTTTTGTTTCCTCCAGCTGTTCGGTAAAAGCTTCGTTCATCCGGATAATCGGTTTACGAAGTACAAGTCCCATAAAAAGTGCAATCACCAGGAAGATGCCCAGTTTTGCCAGATCTATCCAGTAATCGTTCCCATAACAGCCTCCAACCGATTCCCTCAGGGCTGCCATACTGTGCGTAAACGGCAGAAGCGGATACACAGCCCGGAAAAATTTCGGAGCACATTCAATCGGGAAAGTTCCACCGGTTCCCGCAACCTGCATAACAAGTAAAACCACACTGCCTGCTTTTCCGATATCTCCAAATGAAACCGTCAGCGTATAACTGATCGTGACATAGACTATACTTGAAAACCAGCACCCAAATAAAAACAGAAACGTATGCTCACACTGAATCCCAAGATAATACAGATCTCCCAGTGCAATCAGCGTACTCTGCAACAGACCAAGGATCAGAAATATGATCCAGCGTCCAAGATAAATTTCATGAATTTTGACATTTTTCAGTCCCATCTTTTTTATGCTTTCCTCGGAAACGGTCACTTTTAACATCGCAACCAGCACGATTCCGCCGATCCAGATAGAAAGTGTCGAATAAAACGGTGCCATGGAAGAACCATAATTATCAATCGGATAAATTTTCTTCGTATTCAGTTCCACCGGTGCCGACAGGAAATCACTGACTCCGGACTTATTATCATAGATCATATGTTCCAGATCCGCATAATCCCCGTTGTCTTTTGCTTTCGTGAGCTTATCCGTAATCTTTTTTATTTTATTTGCAGATTTACGTAAAAGTTTACCGGAATCATCCAGACAGGTCTGTATTTCTGACAGATCAGATCCTGCAGTGTCCGTTAACGTATAAACACCCTTTGCACTTGCATTGATCTGTTTCGTCAGACCGGTAATGTCTTTTGATGTTTCACCGATCGAATCTGCAAGGTTCTGCAGAGTTCCTTTTACATCCTTTTCATATTCTTTGCTGATCTGCTGCAGACGTTTCTGATTTTCTTTTACAAGGGCATCCAAAGCTTTCTTGTCAGAGATCAGGCTGGTTGTGGACTTCCTCATGGAAGCCGCAGTATCGGTCAGATCATCCCGCAGTTCTTCCTGTTTTTCAATAGAACGGTTGATCTTTTCAATCATAGGTCCTATTGAGGAATCGGTTTCCGGATGTTTTTCCGAAAGCTTGATCAAATTATCCCGGAGTGTTGTAAATGACTTGATGTTTTTATCCACCGTCTTTGCTGCTTTTACAAGGGTATCTGCTGTATCCTCACTGCCATTTATTCCATCTTCCACCGTCTGATCCAAAAGCAGGCTCATTTCAGAATATACCTTTTGGCCTGCTTTCAGTGCTTTTCCCACGCTCTCGGTCGCACTGCTTATTGTCGTTTTCATATCGGTAAACGTCTTTTTGGAATTTTCCAGAACCTGTTTTCCATCCGCAGACTCTGTTTTCAGTTCTTTTAAAAAATCAGAAGACGCATTCAGCAGGGACTGGGCAGAAGACGTAATCCCCGAAAAAGTTTCCAGCGTGGACGCAGTCATATCCATGTCATCCGATGCATCCCCAAGATTGTGGATCAGATTATCCACCAGCCGGTCTGCTCCGTTTGCCTCAGCCATATTAGAGACCGACTGAAACACCGTCATTGCCGTGTCGGATATTGTCTTTATAAATACCTGATTCACCTGTTTCTGGATCGCGGTTGCACCCTTGTCGGTCACTTTTGGTGCAATCGCATTTTCCTTGGCGTTGGAATAGTAAATAATTTCCGGCTTTTGAATCTGATCGGAAAACAGACTCATCATCTGGGTACTGAATTTCTCCGGAACAACAATCGCCGCATAATATTGTCCGGATTTTACCCCCTCCATTGCCTTTTCTTTGCTGGTAAATACCCAGTCCATCTGTGTATTTTCCCTTAGTGCGGAAATCACCTGTTCCCCTACATTAATCTCAAGGGGAATCAGACTTCCGGTATATCCCTCATCCACACTTGCCACCGCGACCTTTAAATTTCCCGTATTGTTATACGGGTCCCAGCTTGCCGCAATATTAAACCATGCATACAGACACGGAACGACAAGGACACCGATGACAACAATCATTGCGATTACATTTTTGCGAATCCGTTTCACGTCGTCGATGAAAATTTTCAGAATGTTTTTCATTTGCTGTTCTCCTCCTTCAAAATTTTCATCAGTTCCTCAGAACTCATCTCTCCCAAAACAGATTTCTTTTTCATCTCTTCATGCAGATATTCCACAATCAGCAGATACAGAATCAGTGCAAGTAAAGAAACGATCCACAAAATCAGATAGACCAGTTTGGATTCCAGGCTAAACATCAAAATCAGAAATACGAGTGGTATAACCATCATACAGATAAATCCGGAGCGTACCATAACCGGATAATATTTTTCAAACGCGAGTGTTTTCTCTGTTAATTTCTTTCTCCACGCATCATCTTTCATAATCACCTGCATAATCCGCTGCAGCTGTGGATTATCCCTGCCCTTGGAATCCGTCTCACAGATCATCAGATCGGTTTCTGCAAGTCTGACATCAAACAGATGATTCAGATTCATCAGAAGCGGACGGAGTACAAGCCCGATAAACAATGCGACCAGTAAAAATACCAGCAGTTTTCCCAGGCTGCTTCTATAAGTATGATGATAGTATCCGGCAATACATTCCCGCATTGCGCTGATCGAATAAGAAAACGGAAGCAGCGGATGCAGTTTCTGGAAAAATTCCGGCATCATTTCAATCGGATACGTTCCGGAAGAACCCGGAATCTGTAAAATTACCAGAAGAACCGCCAGTGCTTTTCCCATGTGTTTAAACGTCGATGCCAGTGCAAAGATCAGATTCACATAAACAAAAGAAGTTAACATTCCGGCAAGAATAAATTTTACCGGATGCAAACACTGTACTTTCAGCAGAATAATATCTCCCGCACATACGATAGCTCCCTGAATCAGTCCTATGATAAGAAACAGCAGAATACGCCCGAAATACGCACTTGTCGGTGTAAAATCCGGCACTTCTTTGTCCCGGTCTACTTCCTGTTTTAAAATAGAAACCAGTATCAGTCCACCTACCCAGAGTGCCAGGTTTGTATAAAACGGGGTCATTCCTGTTCCGTAATTTTCCACCTCATACAGGACATCCGTCTTTATGTTTACCGGAGAAGACATAAAATTGGAAATATCTTTGGCATCAATCTTTTCCAGTGACAGGATATTCTGATACATATCCGAATTCTGCAGTGTCTGCAGATCCGTGACCGTTTTCTGCAGTTTCTGATCCACCTGTCCCATGACATTGCCCGTCTGTGTAAATACTTTGGAGCTGCTGTGCAATGCAGATTTTAACTGATCCAGCAGATCTCTCATCTGTTTTGTCATGGATGTTATGCTATGTAAGGTTGTTGACAGATCTCCGCTTATATCTGCCAGACCTTCCAGTGACTGATCCAGCTGCGGGTAAATATTTTTGCTGAAATCGATCCTGCTGTCCTGAAAACTCTCACGGTTATCCTCTGCAAGCGTTTCCAGTGAACTTCTCGTATCTTTGGAATTCTTTAACACTTTCCGCATACTGGTATTTGCACTTTTCAATGAATTTACCAGTTTCTGCGCAGAAATGCTCTGCGTCTGCAGCTGTGAGATTTCCTGTCCGACAGATGCTGATAACTGTGTATCTTTTCCAAGATTCTGATTTAACTTTTCCAGATCTTTGAGAAGCTGGGCATTTTTCTCATTGATCCGGGTGATCGTATCGAGACTGTCCCCAACCGCAAGATTTGCCTTATCTGCCTTTATCTCAAACTTATTCAGACTCTTAGAAGCCGAGGACGAAACTTCATCCAGAAAAACTTCCCCACCGATCAGCCCATTGGAGAACTGTTTATAAAATTTTCCAAGTGCCGTCTGACTTTTCTCCAGCAATGCGGAAGTTTCTTTTAAAGAAGAAGAGCTGTCCTTTGCCGCCTCATCCACCTGGTCTAAAGACTCCTTGATTTCTTTGATCTGTGCATCGGATTTATCTACTTTTTTCTGAAATTCTTTTACCAGCTTCTGATAATCCGTTAAATTATTCTGAACTTCGGTAATGGCAGATGTCAGTTCCGACTGTGTATCGTCCAGTCCTCTGGTAATACTGTCTGCGGAAGACTTTACAATTTCTGATACTGCCGAAGATGCCGTGGCGGAAAATGTGTCGTTGATCTGCTGCTGCACCGTTGTCGCACCGGTATCCGTAATCTTCGGTGCAATGGCATTTTTCTTTTCATTGACATAATAGTCCAGCTTCGGGCGTTTCAGGTCTCCGGAGAGAATACTTACCAGGGAACTGCTGAAATTCTCCGGAATGACGATTGCCGCATAGTAATCTCCTGCCTGAACACCTTCTTTTGCTTTCTCTTCACTGACAAACTGCCAGCCCAGCGACTTGTTTTCTTTCAGTTTTTCAACAATCGAATCGCCTGCATTCATCGTGATTACATCGGTTTTGGTTCCTGTATCGCAATTGGCAATTGCCACCCTGATTCCCGAAGTATTTGCGTACGGGTCCATGTTTGCGGCAATATTAAACCATGCATACAAAGACGGCAGGAGACATACGCCGATCATAACCAGTGTCGCGGCACGGTTTTTTAACAGACGTCGCACATCCCTGCGGAAAATCTGAAATGCTGTCTTCATTCATTACCTCTTTCTATTCTCAGTTCCTTAATGAAAAAAGGAAAATGGCTTTTTCAGCCATTCCCCTTTTTATTATAAAGAGTTCTATATGAATGTTCAACCGAAACTTGAAAATTATTAGAACGCATTATTTGGACGCAGATATTAGAATTTTCTCTGTTCACAGAAAACCTATCTTCCTAAAATCATGTCCTTATTTTTCATCATTGCATACCTTATCATGCCGGCAAACAACAACAAGAGTCCAACCATAATCACTACAGTTGCCGCAACACAAAACCATAACGCGCCCTGCACACCAGAGGCAAAGATCCTGTAATACAATGCAGACGCACAGCCTCCAATGACAAGCCCTATAGCAATACCATTCCTTCCATATCCGAAAAACTCTTTTGCAAGCATCTGTTTCTCCTGCTTCGGTGTCATGCCGACCGAGCGCAGAATGACAAATTCCTGTCTCCGCTGCCACAGATCGGTCAGCACCGTATTACAGATGTTCGTCACACCGATTAAAAGCACTGCAAGCAAAAATCCATAGAGTGCAATTCCATCTACAAACAACAGCATATTGTTTTCCCGGTTCTGCAGATCGCGGTTTCGGATTTCCTCCGGATAAAAATCATAGGTTTTTTCCAGTGCCTGTGTGAGCGTTCCCGGATCGGTACTGGCGTATTTTACGGTAATTTTTGCACCGCCCTGCGGATCGTGGGCATCAAGCCATGCATCACTGACAATGATGGTTCCGGAGTCTGTATAGCTCTGCGACGTATCGACACCAAACGGCCGCCTGGTTGTGACTGCTGCGATCTGCATCTGATCGGTCATGTCCGGTGTTTTCTCCATCTGTTCTTCGCGGCAGAACTGTCCCCTGATCCAGTCGCCTGGTTTGTAATCTGTCACCTTCCATGTGGTTTCCTTTCCATCCCAGTACCCGGCATACGCATTGTAAAATATCGCACAATCTTTTGCCGTTTCATAGGAAAGTCCCAGTTCTTTCAGGTAATTGCGGTACGCTGTTTCTCCGACTGCCAGTACCTGGATCACTGCGGTTGTCTCATGTTTGAGATCCGGTGCTCCATTTCGTCGGATATGCGTCTGTGTATACGGTACCTCTTTCGTATTCACCATATATGCCGCCGTCCGCAGGACTGCCGCTTCCGTGACGCTTTTTTCCTTTGTGCTCTGCAAAACCGCAGACCGGTTTACCTCCCAGCTTCCCTGCACATCCACCGAAACATTGGCATGATCGTCAAACATATGGTTGCTTTGTCCTACCGAAATCGTCTGTACTCCCATAAAATAGGATACCAGAATAAAAAGCGCCGTACATCCTGCGATTGCAGCCGTGATCGTCCGCTTTTTTGCCCGGCGGCTTTTCTTTGCCTGCCCGCGCATTGCCGCAACCGGAGAACTTTTTGCCGCCTGTTTTGCCGGACGGCGCGCGGAAAGAACAAGAGTGACAGCCGAAAGTAAGATACCGGCGATAAGCATCTGCCATGCCACATGAACATGCAGATACTGTACGGTATTCTGCCCGTACAACAACGCTTTGATAGCAAAAATTCCGCCTGTCGAAAGCAACAGTCCCAGCACAGTTCCCAGGGGAATTGCGGTGCGCCCTGTCAGAAATGCCTCGTAATACACACTTTGCCGAATCTGCCGCGGTGTGGCACCGACCGAGGCAAGCATGCCGTAACTCTTTCGCTTTTCCTCCATGGAAATAGCAAAGCTACTACCGATGCAGCTTACCGCCGCTGCCAGAATGATAACATTTGTGACCGCAACTGCAAGATAGAGCATGTGATACGCCGACTGGCCGATATCCATGCGCTCAAATCTTATCAGCCCCCAGTTTTCATAAAACCGGTACGGAGACCGCTCCATCAGATCATTAATCTGGCGGTTTGTGATGCGTTCATCTTTGATAAACGGAAATTTCTGTACGCCGGGGGTAAGTGTAACACCCACAATATCCGCTGTCGTCTGTGCCCGGTCACGCAGCCCTGCTTTCGTGTACTTGCAATAAATATCCGTGCGCTGCATGTACTTTTCCAGGATATTATCTCCCTTTGGATTCAGATATGTAATTACACTGTAGCCCGGTGCTGTCCACTCCTCAAATCCAAAGTTCGGACGCTGCACAATGCCAACCACCTGAAAAGATGCCGTTAATTTCTTTTTCAGTTTTTCTCCCGTTCGGTAACCACTCGACTGTGTCAGTACATTCCCGTTCTTATCCTCACGTTCGGAAATGTCCAGTGTGATCGTATCCCCCACACGATATTCCACACCACCGTTCGTCATCATATGCCGGGAAAGCAAAATCTCATGATCGTTTTTGGGCATACGTCCCTTGATCAGATGCAGGGCATTTTTCTGCATGGCCCGATTGTCCATTGCGGTCAGATACACATACGGTTTATCGGGATTTTTACTGCCGGAAAGCTTTGCATACCCCAGCCCGACACTCTGGTATGCGGTCGCAACCTTGCGGTTATTTACAATGTGATCCGCCTCCTCACGCGGCACATCGTAAAATACATAGTCATAATCTCCGCTTAAATCCTTTGCATATTCGATCAGTCCCGCCTGGCAGGACGAAGCAAAGGAAAAAACTGCGGCAAACAACGCCGTGGCAATGCAGGTTGTGATCCACACGGCAATGGTCTGCCGTCTGTTTTTCTTTCGCTCACGGATTATCCCTTTTTTCATAATGGAAGTAACCATGCCTATCCCTCCCTTATGATTTTTCCATCTTCAATGACAATCACACGGTCGGCGGTCTTTGCGATCTCGAGATTATGCGTGATCATGATGATGGTCTGTCTGTATTCCTGATTCGCTCTGCGCAGCAGCTCAACGATCTCGTCACTGTTCTTTTTATCCAGATTTCCGGTCGGTTCATCTGCCAGAACAATTGCCGGACGGTTGATCAGTGCCCGCCCGATGGATACGCGCTGCTGCTGTCCGCCGGAGAGTTCTTCCGGAAGATGCGTTTTTCTTCCGTTAAGTCCCAACTCATCGATCAGTTTATCCAGACGCTTTTTATCCACCGTCTGTCCGTCAAGTTCACACGGCAGTGTAATGTTTTCCTCCACATTTAATGTCGGGATCAGGTTGAAAAACTGATAGATCAGACCGATCTGCCTGCGCCGGAAAATTGCCAGTTTTTCCGTGCTCAGCGTGTAGATGTCTTCTCCCTGTATCCAGACTTTCCCCTCCGTTGGCTGATCCACGCCGCCTAACATATGAAGCAGTGTCGATTTTCCGCTTCCGGAACTGCCGACAACTGCCACAAATTCGCCCTGTGCGACGGAAAGAGACAGATCATTGACTGCGGTCACACTTGTATTGCCTTTGCCATAGATCTTCGTAAGATGTTCTGCTCTTAAAATTTCCATTATGTTCTTTCCTCCTCTACAGGTTTCATCTTACGGATGGCAGGTGACATCTCCGTGACATTTTTCAAATTTGTCAGGTTATTTTAAGTATTTTATGATAAAAACGTTGTATCCATTTTCGGATTCAACACTCAGATAAGCATTTTGTTTTTCAAGAATGGCTTTTGCAAGGGGCAGTCCGATTCCGATATTGCTGCTTCCATCGTTTGCGGCACTGTAATAGCGTTCAAAAATTTTCTTTATCTTTTCTTTTGTGATCGGTGCCCCCGGATTTGCTATGGAGACAGACGTATAAACTGCATTATCCGAAAGCGTTACCGTCACGGTTTCGCCCTTTTTGCTGTGCTCAATGGCATTTTTCAGAATGTTTTGTACCGCTTCGCGGTTCCAGTCCAAATCGCCCACCCGCAGCACCTGTGCTTCCATGCCGCAAACGCGGATTTTTACGCCTTTCAGTTCCGCAAAAATTTCCAGATGATCGATTGCCTCCGTAAGCATCCGGTTGACGGAAAACGGCTCTTTTTTCAGTGCAACCATTCCCGCATCCAGCCGGGACAGTTTTAACATAGCTACGATCATCCAGTTCATGGAATAAATCTGCCGGGAGACTTCGTGCAGAAAACGCCTGCGGGTTTCCGGCGGCATCTGCTCATTTTCATTGAGGTTATCCAGCAGAATGGATGCTGAAGTAAGCGGTGTTTTCAACTGGTGGGAAATGTCCGCAACCGATTCTGCAAGCGCGGTCTTTTTCTCTTTTGCGTGGTCGGATTCTTCTTTTAGAAACAGCGTGATCTTGTAAAGCTGGTTTTTCAGATGGCTTAGTTCATCCTCCGTGTTGTCCGCCAGTGCCAGTTCATAATGACCGCGGACGATTTCTTCCATGTAATCCGACAGTTCCGCAAGTTTACGGCTCCGCCGTTTCTGATAAATGAAAAACAGACCTCCGGCTGCAAGTTCCGCCAGCAGCACACCGCCAAGCGTCCCCAAAAGAATCCTGCGTTCCATGGTTTTTGTTCCGGCAATCACCGGTTCCGCCTCTGATATGCCATAACTTTGCAGGATTTTTTCTGCTTCTTTTATCTCTTTCTGATGGGATTTCTGATATGCATGCGGGTGCTCTAACATGCGCATGCACTCTGAGATTTTTTCCTGTCTGGATTCCTCTGTGTCACTGCCATCGTTTTTCAGTACGATGCCTAGCATTGCAGTTACTGCCTTATTTTCTTTTACACGATAGCTGCGAACTGCAAACATTGCCACAGTTGCTGAAAGAACTAAAATAATAACACTGCACAATAGAAACCACCGGAATAGTTTCTTTGCTTCTTTATTTTCGTATTCCATTATTTATCACTGTAATGTCCTTTGCATTGTACCACTTCAATCATCCCATCCGTCACTTCATAAACCAGACGGTCTTTCTGATTAATTCTGCGGCTCCATTTACCACTCAAATCGCCCCGTAATCCTTCCGGTTCTCCCTTCCCATCGAAAGGCGTCCTTTGTATATCTTTGAGCAGTTCATTTATTTTTTTCAATGTCTTCCTGTCCTGCATCTGCCAATACAAATAGTCCTTCCATGCCTCCTCCGAAAATGTAATTTTACTCACCCGCCATAGCCTCCAGTTCTTCCATCGTTTTTACCACAACCTTCCCCTCTTTGATCTGGCGATCGGATTCCCGAATGTGTTCCAGATTGGTTTTCGAATAGAATGGATCCTGTGGTGCTTCAATTTCAAACGGAATTTTCCGTTCTCTCAATGCCTTTTTCGTATACACCATATAAAATGTGGAAATATTCATTCCCATTGCTTCACACATTTCATCCAGTTCCTTTTTCATCTCATCATCCATACGCAAACTAATTGTTGTCATATTCTCACACCTTTCTGCAATATTTAATACATATGCTTTCATTTTGCATATATTATATTCTTTTTTATGAAAATTATCAATATTTTGTCACAGATTCAGCCGATACCCAATCCCGCGCACCGTGACAATCACATTCCCCTCTTTGTCACCAAGTTTTTCGCGCAGACGCTTCATTGTAACGGTCAACGTATTGTCATTGACAAAATTTCCTGCCATATCCCAGATTCCGTTTAAAATTTCCTCGCGCGTAAAAATTTTATGCGGATTGGAAAATAAAGTCATAAGAATTTTGTATTCGAGCTTTGTCACCACGATCGGTTCCCCGTCCCGATAGACTTTGCCCGTGTCCGGTTCCACCGCAATATTTCCACAGGTCAGCCGCCGGATTTTTTCGGTCCTGCGCAGCACATTGCGGATGCGCGACACCAATTCCCGATTTCGAAACGGCTTGATCACATAATCATCCGCTCCGAGATCAAATCCGAGCACCACATCTTTTTCCTCATCCTTTGCCGTCAGAAAAATGACCGGTGCAATGTCATGTTCCTTAATTTTCCTGCACAGATCAAATCCGTTTCCATCCGGAAGGGAAACGTCAAGAAGCACAAGATCCACCTGCCTGCTGGCAAGAAGATCCTGTGCTTCTTTCTTTGTTTTTGCCGCTAAAAACGTATATTGTTCTTCTGTCAGAAGATATTCTAACCCCATGATGATTGACTCGTTATCCTCGATCAGTAAAATTGTCTCATTCATACTGCCTTTTCCTCTGTTTTTCAACATTCTGCTTATTATAATAAAAGAAACGAAAGGAAAAGTCCAGCCGTCCATCAGACTTCCAGCCGGTGGTATCTTCGTTTTCCCACAGCCATCAAGCAGACCGCAGCCGTTCCACTGCAGAATAACACGGCAAATTCATTTCCTGCAAACGACAGGCACAGATCATTTTCCATAAACCAGCCTCCGCTGGTTGCATACAGTACTGTGGGATTAAAGAATTCCCGGATAAGATCCCACACATTTCCCATCTGCACATAGGCAAGCAGATATGCCCCCATAAAAAGAAGACCCAATACCGCAAACGAAAAATAACTGTTCTGTAAAAACAACTGCACTGCGGCAGTAACAGCCGCAACGATCCCAAGCAGTCCCACAAGCACCACCAGCGCAAGCAAAAGATAACGCCACTGCTCCAGCCACCAGAACGTGACAAACGGATACATCATCTGCAGCCGCGGCTCTGCAACCATACATGCCGCCACCGGAACATGCCACAGGTTCTGAAATGGAACCGCTGCAAAAAATACCAAGAGGGTAAACACTGTAAGCAGTCCTGCATAAAACAGCCCGCACAACGTTCCTGCAAGCATTTTCTTTTCCATCATTTTCTTTCCGGTGGTGGTCGCTAAAACCAGATCCTGCGTCTTATATATCCTCTCATAATCCATCAGATACAGCATCGAAAGAATCATCAGAACCGCGGTCTGCAAAATCAGCTTCTTCCACAGTTTTCCATACAAAGTGGAGTGCAGTTTATACCAACTTCCCGGATAAAAGGCATACGTGCCTTCCCCTGTTTTTCTGATCTGTTCCACCCGCTTCTGCAACCTGTCATAATTGCGCACAATCCACATTCCCCAGGCTCCTTGCGGTTCATATCCACTCTTTTTTTCTTTCTGTTCCAGAATCTTACGCATATCCAGTGTATCATACATTCCGCCATAGGTCTTTTTATAGTCCGCATAGGCACTTTCATACTCCGGGCTTGCCGTCTCCTCATCCGTCACAGCCACATGCATCTGCCGCAGTTCCTTTCTCATGCCGGCATTTCCCACATAGGTATAGATACTCAAAAACTGAAACAGCCCGAATGTGATACAGACAATCCACAGAAACGGATGCCGCAGACATTTTCCACACTCTTTTTGCAAAAGGCGCATTCTTTCTCTCCTTTACACTCATCTATCGTCAGAGATCTCTGTAATGATCCCTGTGCATTTTCCACCACAGCACGCACGCGCATGCCAAAATCCACCCCAGAATCCAAAGCTCTTCTGAATAAGGCAGGCTATTTTCATCCATCGGCTTCTGAAACAGATATACAAAAATGTGTATTAGCAAAAAGCCAATCCCTGCGCATGCCGGAATGGCAAATGCAATTCCCGCAATGTAATTGCCTGCCGTTCTTCCGATCAGGTAAATCAAAACAACCGCAGCCAGCACAAACACAAACACCAGCAGCATGTAAAGCAGCATATAGAAACCAAATGGCAGATTTTTACACCACAACTGCAGTCCCGTATCGTCGATACAATCGCCTTTCCAGAATACCGCCAGTCCTTTTATGACATAAACCAGTACATAAATATCAAATTGTACGATTCCCACAAAACCGCAGCAGCCCACAAGTGCCTGAAACTGTCTGTCAAAAAGTTTCCGCCCGGTAGCAGTCGTTGCATACAACGGCAGCACATGACATAACCGTTCCCGTATCAGATACGGCAGTGCAAGGATTGCAAAACAAATCAGAAGCAGAATTCCCATCATTCTCATATCTTTTTCTACAATATAAAAAATTCCACCCGGCATTAGAGAGATACTGTCTCCATTCTGTAAATTTTTGTATTCATCCAGCCGATCGAGCACCTGAAGTTCAAAAAACAGTTTTGACCCTTTTGAATCCTCAAAGACCAGACGCGACAGTTCCTGGTCGATTTTCTTTTCCTCATCGGTTAAAGTATCCTTATCAAAAAATGTTTCCTGTGTCTTCGAAAATTCCTGATAATTCGTAATTTTTGCATCTGCAAGAACCTGATCCGCCGCAATGATCCGGGTGTATGCCTCTTCCAGTTCTTTTCTTTTTTCATCCAGCTTCGACCAGTCCTCACGCGGCAGCGAAGTTCCCCAGCTTTCGATCAGTTCGGCGTAAAACGGCATATCATACGGGGAATCTGTTGTCTGCCCTCCCGCCGGATAAATCGTCACTTCTAAAAACAAATGATAAAACAGCACCGTAAATACTGCTATAACAAGCAATACCCGGATATCCATGATTTTTTTACATTCTTTTATCAATATTTTCATGCCGGTTCCTCCTGATAAGTAACCAGAAATACATCTTCCAGATTCGGCGTACAATTCCTGCTGCCTTCCTCCGGCTTGCTGCTGTAATAACGCACCTGCATATGTTCCTGCTCCTGCCGCACAGAAAGAATCAGATGCGTGTCTTGAAATGCATCAAACGCACGGTCTTCCATCACGCACTCATACACCTTTCCATCAAGCGTTTTACAAATATTGGAAACCGTGTCCATCCGGTATAGTTTACGTTCTTTTAACAGAATCACCTGATTGGCATTCGACTCAATATCCGACACAATATGCGTGGAAAGAATGACGATCCGGTCCTTTGACAACGTTGACAGGATATTGCGGAAGCGCGCCCGCTCTTTTGGATCAAGTCCCGCAGTCGGTTCATCCAGTATCAGAATTTTCGGATCATTTAACATTGCCTGTGCAATTCCCACCCGCTGGATCATTCCTCCGGAAAATTTTTTCATTTTTTTGTCTGCCACATCAGAAAGTCCGACCAGTTCAAGCAGTTGTTCTATCTTTTCTTTTGCGGTCTGCTTTGGCATATTTTTAAGTGCTGCCAGATAATCCAGATACTGCACGGGTGTGTTGTTTTTGTAATATCCAAACTGCTGCGGCAGATATCCCAGCAGATCCCGGTATTTTTCCCCGAGTTTTGCAACAGGAATCCCATCCCATAAAATTTCTCCCTGTGTAGGAACCAGCAGGGTTGCAATCATTTTTATGAGAGTTGTCTTTCCCGCACCGTTTGGGGCAAGCATTCCGTAAAGCCCATGCTCCATCTCAAGACTGATGTCTTCCACCGCCGGAAATTTTCCGTAACTTTTGCTAACATGCGAAAGAGTAAGCATCTTTTTTCTCCACCTTTCCTATTGATACGAACAAAAGACAAAAGCTTGCGGCAGTGACCGCGCCGTGCACCGCCAGCGGAACTGATGTAAAAAGAAACATCTGCACGCCAGTTCCCGCAAGCCTTGCAATCACGCACACACACGCCCAGACTGCGATCAGACCTGCATAAAACAGACCACCCGCGCCTTTGTGGCAGGCATATACACAGACCGAAGCAAACAAAAACACACTGCTGCTTCCCACCAGAACCATACTCACAAATGCTTTTCCCGAAACATCCGTAAATAAAGCTGCTCCGGTCACATTGACCAGTATCATGATCACGCCTGCATACAGCATGCGAAGTCCCGACAGATAGCTCTGTGAATAATGAAGCGAGCCGATCAGCTCCTGCATGTGGTTCTGCGCATCCAGCCACCATGCCAGCACCGCAAACACCAGAAAACAGACCGGAAATCCTAAAAACACGATGATCATCTGCGTTTCGGGCTGCTTTGCATACAACTGTCCGAGCCATCCGATTCCCAGATACAGACAGGCAACAATAAGCCAGATACTTCCGCTCTGATAAAATATGGCACGAATGCCCGGTCCCCAGTAAATTTCTTTGATTCTTTCCCACAGACTCTGCCGCTTTGGTATTGCTTTTTCCACAATCGCACGACATTCCTTCTGCATAACGCTATCCTCCGGGAATTCTACTGGAAGCAGTGGTATCTTCTGTTCTTTCTTCCATTCCTTTTCGTTCATCTTTGCACCTCCTGCCGAATCCTTTTTAACATCTGGTAAAACCGGGTCTTTACGGTACTCTCCGCAAGATCCATCTCCTCTGCAATCTGCGCAAATGTTTTCTCCTCAAAGCATTTTTTCTGAAAAATGCGAATCCATTCGCGCTCATAGGAAACGACAATATCCATAATCCGGCGAATCTCTTCTTTTTGAACCATATGCTCCGCCAGATCACGCACAGTTTTTTCCTCCTCTGTTTCCCATTGCAGGGGCTGCTGCAGTTTCTCCTTTTTATAACTTTTACTGCGATAATAATCTGTGATCCTGTTGGCTGCCACACGGTATGCCCAGGTGCGGAAGCCCGCCTTTTTCTCATCAAACGCATAAATTCCCTGCAAAACCGTGATAAAAATTTCCTGTGTCAGATCAAGCGCAAGTTCTCTCTCTCCGGTCTGCCGGTAGGTAAACGCATAGATTTCCCGGTAGTATCGCCGGATCAGTTCATCCGCCGCTTTTTTATCCTGTTTTTTCTTAATTCTGCGGATTAACTGGTTGTCCGTCTGCATGCATGTTCACCGCCTTTATCTCCGTTCACTCAGATATACGAAATATGATACAAAATAGTTTGGATTCTGAAAAGATTTTTCAAAAACAAAAAAGAGCCGGTGCAAAATCAATTTGCACCGGTTTCCTTTTGTGACACTTTTTATGCTTCCTTCCGCAGTTCCTTTGCCGCCTCCACAAGATTTTTCAAGCTGGCAACGGTCTCCGGTACGCCACGGGTTTTTAATCCACAGTCCGGATTTACCCAGAGCTTCTCAGGGGCGATACGGGTGAGCATTTTTTCAAGTGCTGCCTTGATTTCCTCTACTGACGGTACACGTGGGGAATGGATATCGTACACGCCCGGTCCTACCTCCGTCTTGAAATGGTTCTCCTTTAAGGAATCCAGAATCAGCAGATCGGAACGGGATGCCTCAAACGTAATGACATCGGCATCCATGTCGTCGATTGCGCGGATGATATCGGTAAACTCGCTGTAGCACATATGGGTGTGGATCTGTGTCTGTGCTTTCACGCCGCTGTGTACCAGACGGAATGCCGGAATTGCCCAGTCAAGATATTCTTTGTACCAGTCACTCCTGCGCAGCGGAAGCTTCTCGCGGAGTGCTGCCTCGTCAACCTGGATCACACGGATACCATTTGCCTCAAGATCAAGCACCTCATCCCGAATGGCAAGTGCGATCTGATAGGTGCTTTCCTTTAAGGAAATGTCCTCACGCGGGAAAGACCAGTTTAAAATCGTAACCGGACCGGTCAGCATGCCCTTCATCGGCTTCTTTGTCAGGCTCTGTGCATAAACGGACCAGTCCACGGTCATCGGCTTTTCGCGGGATACATCCCCCCAGATGACTGGCGGCTTCACGCAGCGGGTACCATAAGACTGTACCCATGCCTTCTCGGTAAACAGATAACCACGCAGCTGCTCGCCAAAATATTCCACCATGTCATTTCGCTCAAACTCCCCGTGCACCAGCACATCAAGTCCGATCTCTTCCTGGATCTGTACCCACTCAGCAATCTTCTTTTTATTAAATTCCACATAAGCTTCTTCGCTGATCTCTCCCTTGCGGCGTGCCGTACGGTTTTTCTTGACATCCGCAGTCTGTGGGAAAGAACCGATCGTTGTCGTCGGGAATACCGGCAACGCAAACTCTTTTTTCTGAATCGCTTCACGCTCTTTAAATACCGGAAGTCTGGTAAAGTCTTCCTCACGAATCGCTGCTACACGCTCCTGTACCACATTGTTTCTGCAATCCGGACGGGTGGCAAACAGAGAGGCATTTTCCAGGAATGCCGCATCCAGTTTGTATTCAACGTCTGCCAGTTTCTTTAACTCTGCCAGCTCCTGCAGCTTCTCCTCTGCAAATGCAAAATGCTCCGTGTATTTTTCCGGAAGCTTTGTCTCATTTTTCAATGTATATGGCACATGAAGCAGGGAGCAGGAAGTATTTAACACCACATCGATGTTCTTCGCCTTAAGCGCATCGATCACTTCCAGAGTCTTTCCATAGTGGTTCTTCCAGATATTTTTTCCGTTGACAAGTCCTGCAAACAATACCTTATCCTGTGGAAAACCATTTGCTTCTACCAGTTCTTTTGTTTTTCTTCCCTCTAGGAAATCCAGACCGATTCCGTCAAAAGCAAGCGCTGTGATATTGCCATAGCAGTCACGCACATCCCCGAAATAGGTCTGTAACAATACTTTGCCTGATCCCTTTTTTGCAAGGATTCCCTGATATAAGGTTTCGAATAATGCAATATCTTCACGGGTCAGATCATGCACCAGATATGGTTCGTCAAACTGTACCCATTCTGCGCCGGCTGCGGCAAACTTCTCAAGCAGCCCTGCGTATGCAGCGATCACGGCATCTGCATAATCTGTGGCCTGTTTCTTTCCCACATAGCGCAGAAGTTTTAACAGGGTAAATGCACCGATGATCACCGGTTTTGTGGTAATACCAAGGGCTTTTGCCTCTGCAAACTCATCAAACGGTTTGGTTCCGGCAAGCCTGATCTCTGTAGTATCGTCAATCTCCGGTACCATATAATGATAATTGGTGTTGAACCATTTTTTCATGGCAAGTGCCTTGACATCTCCGGCTGCTCCCTGATACCCTCTTGCCATGGCAAAATAAGTATCCAGTGCGGAAAGTCCAAGTTTTGTGTAGCGCTCCGGAATAATATTGAATAATACTGCCGTATCCAATGTCATATCATAGAAAGAAAAATCATTTGACGGAATGAAATCCAGTCCGGTATTTTTCTGTAATATCCACTGGGTTTTGCGGATTTCTTTTGCGGTATTTTGTAATTCTTCCGCAGAAATCTCACCGCGGAAATATTTTTCTGTTGTAAATTTCAGTTCCCGTAAGGACCCCACTCTCGGGTATCCGATAATTGATGTTTTCATTATGCTCTCCTGATGTACAATGTTATAAAGTTCATCCAGAGAAGCGGCCACTTCTTTTGTTGCGCTTTAGTATAGCACAAGTCAAATTTATTGCATAATACGATTTTCTACCGGTTTACCATAGTTTCAAACTATATCAGTTTTATTTGACAAACGCCCTCTGGTTTCATATGCTTATTAATAGATTTGTCCCTATTTACATTTGTGTGTCTGATAGCTGTTTTAGTCAATGGTTCTTTATGACATTTACATTGAATATAGAAACATACATTTCTATGGATGGGTTTAACAACATCAAATGTTGCAATGAAATCAACGCCACCATCAAAGCCTGCCTTATATCTTTCTGGGTCAGCTTCATTAAATTGTGGTTTTAAGGTAATGAGTACAAGCATTAACCAACGTCTATGAGGCTATTTTTCAAACACCAAGATATAGAAAATATAAAATATTTTTTAGAAAGGAAAATTTTTATAGAAAATAAATTACAGACATTAGCTTGGCTGTAGTCTTTTTAAACAGCATATGTTAGACTACTGTTATACAATTGGTATTTATAGAAAAAATCAAACAGCTAGGAGAGCATTTATTTATGAATAGTTTTACATATGCATTGGAACAAAGAAATTTGGAAGAATTAAGAAAGTATCCTAAGGCAGACTTGCACAATCATTTTGTGCTTGGTGGAAATAGAATGTTTATATATCAGAAAACTCGTAAAAAAATTGAGCCATTAGTTAATCCTTTGTCATCAATGGATGAGATGAATCAATGGAGTCAAAAATATATTGATCAAGATTTTAATAGCACTGCGATGAGAAAATTTTTAATCAGAGCAACCTTTGAACAAGCCAAGGAAGATGGAGTAACTGTGCTTGAAATTGGTGAAGATGTGTGGGGCTTAAATGAATTTTTTAATAATGATATTGATGAGTTGGTTAATGCTTTTACAAGTGCTCAAAAAGAAGTCGCTCCCGATATAGAATTAAGGCTCCAAATTGGATTATCAAGACATTGTCCTATCAGTTATTTAGAAGATTGTTTATCGCTTTTTTGGGGAAATAAGAATTTTTATTCTATTGATTTGTACGGTGATGAATTAGCACAACCTATCGAAAATTTTAAAGGAATTTATCGGCGTGCAAAAAAAGAAGGATTAAGGCTAAAAGCGCATGTTGGAGAATGGGGGACTGCCAAAGACGTAAGAACAGCAGTAGAGGAATTAGAACTTGATGAGGTTCAACATGGGATAGCAGCAGTCAGCGATGAATCAGTAATCCGCTTTTTGGCAGATAATAAAATCAGATTAAATATTACGCCAACAAGTAATATTTTACTTGGAAGGGTTGCAGATATGTCTATGCATCCGATTGGAAAACTGTATCGTAGTGGTGTTGATGTTACTATAAATTCTGATGATGTATTAATATTTGATTCAGATGTATCCAAAGAATATCTACGGCTTTATGAGTCTCAGTGCTTAACTGCAGAAGAATTAGAAAACATAAGAAAAAATGGACTGAAACCTATAATTGTATAGACAAATCCTTGTCAATTACAAGAGACATTGAAAGAGCCAGTCCATTCAAGGTGCTGGCTCTTTCAAAATTCAAATCTAATAAATTGCACGACAACTTAGTGAAAAAATGAATACCCATTAGTGTAAAAATGAATAAAACATGTAGAAACGAATAAATATTCATGTTAGTTTAATCTAATAGGCAGAAGGAACACTTTTCCGAAAAGGGAGATAGATTTTTATCGCCCCAAAAGAGAAACTGATTATGCAGACAAATTTTCATTTATATCCACCGGAATACGATCGTACAACAAAACAGCCAATGAAGGATTTCGGGTTCATCGAATCGTTAAAAATCGACTCCATGGTTGTTCTGATCAAAGAAAGCTATCGCGGATTCGCTGATCTGTCACTGGAAAACTATTTTTCCACAGATGAACAGGTTCTTGATTACCGCCTCGGGGTTGTCGAAGATCTTGTTAACAATCCCAATCTGTACGAAACATTCGGTAAGGCTGTATCCATGATCTACAACATCAACGATATGCGCCGCGCGATGAGTTCCGAATTTACCATTGATTCTTCGCTCCGCTCTGTGCGGTACCTGGAATTATATGTGGAAATCGTCACACTGTTTGCCGATAATTTATCACAGGCTGCGCTGCAATCCGAAGGCATGAAAAATTTCCAGAAAGAAATCAATGGAATTGCACAGAGCAGCGAGTTTCAAACGCTAAGCTCTGAGCTTTCCAAGATGGAAACAAATTTCGGATACTTAAAAAGCGTAACGCTTGGCATCAATTTAGACGGAAATCTCTGCCCGATGGAAGCCGGATATATTGCAACCGAAGTGCTCACCGGCATCGGCATTATCGGCTGCTGTGGGCTTTATGTCACACACATCCACGATCTGACACAACAACTCGATGTCTACAATTCCCATCCTGAAAACCGCGGAAAAATTGACAACCTTGTTGCCATGATGGAAAGTAAGGAAGAAGGCACCCGAAGCTACAAGGTGATCCGGACAACCCCGGATGGCTTAAGCTATGCGAAGGATATTGCCAGACGGTATAGGCTGGATCTGGAAGATATTTTAAAGAATTGTAAATAAATCTATGGTAAACCTTGTCCCCATCCCAAATTCACTGTCCACTTCGATGGTTCCGTCATGTGCTTCGATAATTACTTTTGCAATTCAACATAACTGCACCTCCTACCGACTGGCATACAGGATAAATCCAAGTAGTCCGATTACAGCGGCACTTAACTATGCCCGCCAAAATAGAAAACAGCCTGTTGGCTTAGAAAGCACGATAACACTGATACACACGCTCCATCAAAAAATCAGAGGTTCCGGAGGACTAAAATCTCCCACAAAAATACCCTCGAAACTGCTCTCTGGTTGTCCTATATTTAACCACTAAAAATTGGGGGAAAACGACTCTCATTTAGCCAAATCTGGTCAAACCACATCATCCCGTTTATGTATAAGAAAACCCCGGAAAACCTTGATTTTCCGGGGTTTGTAAACCTTTTGATATAGCCTGAACAGTCGATTAACGCTTGCTGAACTGAGAAATCCCACAGGACAAGGGTTTGCAGAGATAATGTTGCATACTTGTTGTATGCGTAGAACTGTCCACAGAGTTCCAAAACAGCTAATGGTTCTATTATTCTTGCAATCAATTGTCTGCTTAAATATGCTGCGTCATAAAACATACCAATGATATACCGATTTGTCACTAAACTATTTGTTCCTTGCAATAGGGAAGTTCATATAGCGTATCCGGATCAATATCAATGCATTTACAAGCATCTCTATTTCCGCCTATATCCCATGCTAATGTATCATTCATGATCGTACATGTATCAATAAATACCGAAATATCCCTCAATGGTTTGAAAACTTCTTTATCCAACATATTTTTCATATCATAACATACAATTTTTCCATCTTCAAAGTAGACATACACTGTGTAGTCTTTCCTTGGTATCACTTGAACTACCTCAGGAAACATAAACAGCACCTCCTATACAAGTGGATTAATTCTATTTAACGGCTTTCCATCTTTTGATAATTCCCAATTCTGCATCAACTCATCTTGATGTAAAACACACCACGCTAGAATTAACTTTAATTGTCTTGATGGCAAAGCTCCCTTGATGCATCTAGCTGTATCAATTTCAATAATTGCCTTATTCTCATTATACTCCGCATGAAAATGCGGCGGATTATGGTCATCATAATACATTGTAACCCGAATTCCATAAAATAAAGATATTTCCGGCATATATTCACCTCCAAATACTCATTTTGATCTGTTCAAATACAGTATATCATACTTATTCCTTTTTTTATACAAAAACTCCCCAGAACAAAGATCCTGAGGAGTTGTAAATCGTATATAATTGTCCCTAAATATGCTGAATCGTATGATTCCAATTATCTCTTTGTTAACGCTTGCTAAACTTTGGTGCTCTACGAGCTGCTTTGAGACCGTATTAAACATCTCTATGGTGCGGTTTCCCTTGATATTACGGGCTTTTTCGCATTTTCTGTTGTCGGTTGTTCTATTCCTTAACCATAGAAATCGGTGATTTTTCATCAAGATTCTCTTGGTTCAAAGCATCATTCACTACCTCGAAAAGTTCCTCTGGTTTATTATACTTGACCCTCGCGTAAATGTCCATAGTTGTCTTACTATTCGATTGCGTAAATTTACCTTCGGAAATAATGGTGTAGAGTCCACCCACGATGTTCTGACAAAGTATCAGACAATGACATGTGGATTTAATATACCTCTTTTTTGTACTTGAAGCAAGCCCAGTTTTCTTTCTGGGCATACTCAGGCTTATTCCTCTTGGCTGTGCTTTTGACCAGAGATTTTCATCTGTCAAGGATGCTTCGCACCGTTTATGGTTTTGTCCTTGACAGATGAAAATCTCTGGTCCTCTTTGTAATCAAGAGGAATAAGCCTCCTTCTCACGTTTTACGTGCACTTTTTATAATCCCCAGATATGAGAATTAAAGTATACGATTTTTTTGTTCTGTAATGACATGCTGTGACTTATACTTTCCACATATTTTCCCAGTTGCCCATGCCTGTTTTTCTCTGATTGTATTATCTCTGTACTGCTCAAAACATCATAAGAAGCACCCACTGCTTTTGCTAGGTTCCGTTTTTGATATCTTACCAGTTCCAGCATATCTCCACCATTCAAATCATATGCTCTCAGCTTCGCCATTTTTGTTGCTCCTGTGATGCTCCAGCCCATTGGTCTCGAGCTCATTCTGCTCGACAATACGTGACTTACATGACCTTCTGTGCTGCTTCCCTTTACACCATCCTGATGTCTCAGACGTAGTTTTGCCGCCATCCAGTTTGAAAGAATGTATTCTTTTGCATCACTAATTCGTTTCTGTCCAGTTTCATTTTCAAGACATCCTTCTAATCGGTCTATGATTTCTTCAAAATCCTTTTTTGTCTTGCTGCGGATTGCTGCCCGAAGTTCATCAGCTGCATCTTCTCGGCTGTCTTTCATGTGGCTTGTCAGTTTTGTCAAATATTTTTCAATGTGAAATTCATCCAATACATATGTGATGCCGGCAATCCTCCTCATTCCGGATTTAATCCAGGCTCCTCCATCTGCGTTCATATAGATTTTTTTCACTTTATCCAGATCATAGTGATTGTTGATGTATTCATAAACCTCATCCCAGAATGCGGTGTTTTCTTCCCCATAACTGGTTCCGCAAAAATAGTACGGATTAATAAGTCTATGGCGCTCACTTTTTGGGGATTCTTTTTCTATCCCTTCATGAACATAAACAAGCTTTGTTATCAGACAATTGTTTTTCCGGTGATTCTCGTTTTCTTCCAAATCACCTTTTTTATCCCTAAACTGCAAGGACACATGGTCTTCATCTGCTTCGATATAGAGATACTCTATTTCTTTTTTATTCTCCGGTTTTTCCGTGTTTTTAGGAAACTCCAGTGCATGAATCTTATTTTTGACTGTCTGTTTTTCCACATCTGTTGTCAGGCTGGTTTCTTCTCCACCTCGTCTGTATGAGGTCTGAACGGCTTCATTAAGCATTCTTGCAAGTGCATCTTCCGTTATTCGTTCATGTTTCTCCAGGCCGACAATTCGATCAAGCAGATATTCACTTTCACCTGTTTCCTTATTCGTGAACAGGGTCTTTTTGAATGTGACCGTTCCAAGTGAAGTTATCAGCTGTTTTGTATCATGCGATTCTACGACCCAGTGTTGCAGGCGCTTCTGGCTCTTCCTGAGCATTTCATTCATTTCTTCCAACGATTCCTGTATCATTTTTAATCCCAGGTTATGCAGTTCATCTGTAAGCCTAAGAACATACTCAGCTAACTTTTGTGGCTCCTTCATAAAATCATTTTCAAGTTTTTCAAATCTGTTGATGCATTCTTCCTCAAAATATTTTATACTGTTATACATAGAGAACACCTTTCCTTTGTTTGTATTAGTTCGTCGCTAAATACTTTATCACAAAGTGGTGTTCTCTATTTTTTATTTTCCATTATCCGAGTAAAATTTTACGCTAGCCTTACTATTCTCATGCCCTGCCAGGTACTGAACTGTCTTAGGGTCAACGCCCGCATAGAGCAGATTCGTGATGTAGGTATGCCGCAACAAGTGCGGTGTTACATCGAAACCCCAGGGTATAGCGAATCTTGGGATTGTTCCTCTGCGTTGTTCCTAATGTCGGCTTGACGGTATATTTGATGCTCTGTCCATTCACATATTTATAGTAGGTTCTCTCTTTCACAGAACGAACAACTACATACTGCCAAACTCTCGTAAACTGTGAATAGGAAAGTGGTTGCCCTTTGCTGTCAGCAATCACATACTCCGATATGGAATTTGCTTTTGCTTCCCGCAGACAGTCCACCAGACACTTCGGAATGGGAATATCCCTTTTAGCTGCCTTTGTCTTTAAGACGGTGGAGATCACTGGTCTGTTATGCTCTGCGCGCCATGCACGTTGTACAGAAATATATGTGGTGGATTCATCCAGGAATACACACTCCCATTGCAATGCAAGAATTTCTTCCCGACGTAGACCGGCATACAAGCCTGTCATAATAAAGAGATACGGCGGTAGTCCTTTCACCGTATCCAGCAGAACTGCAACCTGCTGGTCCGTTAAGGCATCTTTCTTTTTCGATGCTTTTCCACCCTTTGCTGAAATTCCAACGCATGGATTATGGGTTATCAGCTGACTGCGCTCTGCCGAATAGAAAACACACTTGATCAACATATTTACCGTAGCGTATAATCCTTCCGACTTTTTTGACAGTGGAACAAGTGCCAGGCGAATATCATCCGCAGTTACTTCTTCCATATACATATCTCCCAGAGACTTGATGACGTAGCTCCTCATGTTCTGGTTATACCCCTTCATGGTAGCCGCAGACACCTTTGCCGACTGCATCAGCAGCCATTTTTCACAATACTCGGCAACCGTCGGATGCTTCCGGCGAAAGATGATTTCCTCCACCTGTCTCCGGGCCTCCAACTGCTTTTCATATAATTCTTCACAGGTGGTCGCATATAAGCTGACCTGCTTTCCATCGGCATCTGTAATTCTGGTTCTGTAATACAGTGTTCCTTTTCTTGTAACCGTTCCGTACTCTGGAACGCTTTGCTTTTTC